>Ga0222647_1000113_pt1 | contig 42919 bp, 47 predicted proteins | sample AntAcemetagen333_FD_179864 | JGI IMG/M metagenome (GOLD analysis project Ga0222647, IMG submission 179864) | Saline water microbial communities from Ace Lake, Antarctica - #333 | ecosystem: Environmental > Aquatic > Non-marine Saline and Alkaline > Saline | place: Antarctica: Ace Lake...
CACCCTAGTTAAGCGCTTGATTTTAATATCGAATTTGCCTGTTTTAGGGGGTCAGGGTGTGGATAGTGTGGATGTTTTCCTAGTAGTTAGTGCGTTATCTCAACCCAAGGGCAGAGATGCAGGGGGATATACCTGCCCTTGGGCTCCTTTATACTCTATTTATCTTTTACCATGTTTTATCCTAACCCCTATACCTAATAGGTAAAATACCAGTAATATCAGTAACTTGCTGGGGTGCGGATGGGGGTGCGGATTGATTTCTATCCACACCCTAACAATCAATAAAAAACCCGCCGTAGCGGGGCAGTAGTGCATCGGCGCTGTTAGTAACCGTTCAGCTTCTTGGGGCACAGCAGCAGCTTTTTGCCCTTGCTGGTCTTCTCCCTGCCCCCGTTAAGCTTGCGAACCAAGCCAGCAGCGGTTGCAGCGTCCCTAGTGGTTGGCCTATCCATACCGCTATCCATAAGGATCTCTGTCGCCTGCGCCCATCGCCACGTAGCGTCTGGCGCGTCCCAGTCAAGGCCGCTTCTGATACGCTCCTCAACAGGATCAAGCGCCATGAACCCCTCGTTGTGCTTATTCAGAGCATCCATCTCATCAGGCAGCAGATAGTGACCCTCGCCTGCATCCCATAGCGCTTTGACCTCTGCCCATACTTGCTGCATGTCTAGCGTGTGACTGTGGTCCAGCGCCTCGCACTCAATGGTCCAGTAGCGCCGGTTGCCGGTCTGGTCGTGCAGAAACTCACGCGGGTTGACGGAGCCAAAGAACACTGTGCGACGTGCAAACTTTGACTCTCTGCGAGCATAGGCGCGGCGTAATACATCGTTGTCCTTGGTGATAAACGCCTTGAGCGCGGCAACGTCAGCCTTGCGGAAAGTGCTGTCCAGCTCGCCTAGCTCGACAAGCCAGTATGAGCAGGTTTGTTTCACTGAGTCCTTGTCATCCGGGCGCAGCAGCATGCCGTCCTGTAGCAGTCCTAGATCGGCAGGCACAAGCGTCTTAAACCACTTAGTCTTGCCAAGGTACTGCGCGCCCTGAAAGACCAACACACCAGCCGCAGAGACACCGTTAGGGCGGTATGCCGCAGCGATTGCACTGATCATCCAGCGCTTGATAAGCGTGTCCTTGAGCTTGCCAATTGACGGGTCTGTCCATTCATCGCGGGCGGTGACTGTTGCAAACATAGCGGCAAGCCTAGACACGCCATCCCAAGGTTTTGAGTCTATCCATTGCGCCACCGGGTTGTATGGGTTTTTGTCTGACAGGTAGGTTATAAAGTCGCCAAGCTTGTCAGTAGGAAAGTCAAACATGCTGCATTCTGACGTTAGCCACGCAAGCGAGGCATTAGCCTGGTTATCAACTGAAAAGCCCTCGTTAGGAATAATTATCTCTTCGTCTTTGGCTATGACGTTATAGCGCAAAGTCACGCCAAGCCGGTTGCATATCTCACCAAGGTTATCAATGTGCTTGAGCGGTTTGTTGCGCGTAGACATCCACGGCAATGGTGCCTGATAGTTGCAGCCCTGTGCGCTTGCCGCAAGGGCAACAGGGGCGCGTGCAGGCATAGGTAAGCCGGCGGCACTGGTAGGCGCTGGCGCTGCTGGTTGCTCGCTGTACTTGGGCGCAGACCGCATGCCCATCAAATCAGCGGCATGCTTGACCGCTGCCCGGATGTCGCCGTTGTGTTCGTAGTGCGAGAAGAGGTCGAAAGCGTTAACCGGCTTGCCCGTGTCGTCGCTGCCTAGCGGGTCGCTCGCGTGATGGATCCAGCAGGACTCGCCATCAGGGAACAGCACAACGCCCGGCAGTCCGGTCCCTGAGTGCGGTGACAGCCATCGCTTGCCTATACGGTTGTAACCGTAGCGGGTCAGGCAGTCGGTTAGCGTGTTGGCCGCAAGAAAGGCATCAATGACGCCATCGCCTTTGGGCTGTAAATGCTTGGCTCTAGGCTTTGGCGCTTCCGGCTCAATTGACCAAGGACACATTGCCTGCATCTGCGGCTTGAATTTCTCAAAGTCTCCCCACATAGCAAGCAGCCAGCGCGGCGGCTCTGGCCAGTCCTCGGCAGGTTGCGTGATCCATTTGTAAGGTAGGCCGGTATCAGGATGGATAGAGGGTGGTAAAATATCTAACCTCTGCTTTCCATCTGTTGCGCTGCGCAATTCAAATACGGTAAAAGACTTTGCTTGGTCGTCTTCGCGCTTCCAGTTAAGCTTTCTGTATGGCAACTCAGCCCCAGCAGGCACGCGAAACATTAGCCGCATCCCTTTGCTGGCGCCTTGAATTGTTGGTGTGGCATTGATCAGCGCATCAAGCTCAATGCCAAAGCACTCACAAATAAGGCTGAACGACTCAAGGCAATCAATGTCAAGGCTGCACACTGAGGACGGCCCAAGCGCTACGCCCATGTTCCAATCAGGCTTGGCTTGGTAATAATCCTCAGCATCTTGCGCATCAGTAATGCAGGTATTGCCCCAGTCGTTAGCGCGTGGAAATTTACGCTTAGGCTCTACAGGTACTAGGTGAAAACCAAAGCGCTCAACGTAACGGCGCGCATACCAACTAATCGAACGGCTCATTGTGCCTGCCCCGCTGCGATAAATGTATGCACAGCGCGGCCTTCAGGTATTTCAAGGTGGGTTATGTATGGGCGGTTGCCGTGTTCTGGTAGCTTTACCACGTCTAGGCAGCTAAGGCACTGGACGCAATATTGTATGGCACCGTTAGGCATAGTTCGCTTCGCGTAAATCTTTTTGCCCTGATGATCGCAATCATTCATTCGCTTAATTCCCTGTTGTTTATTTGTTGGCCAGCAAGTCTAGCGCATCTTGGGGGGATCGGCATATACCTGCAATACCGCCAAATCGGTTAACCAGATCAATAAATGCAAGCTGCTGCATTGTGGCACGACCCTTGCATGCTTTTACTTCTACAGCCAAAAACTGACCGCTTGGCGTTATGCCAATTAGGTCGCACGATCCGACACACAAGCCAAAGCGTATCGGCACGCCGTTGCGGTCAGGCAGTACGCCCACGTTATTGCGCCAGACAGTACAGCCCGCATCGGATAGCGCTAGCATTATCAGTTTTTGTATGTTTGACTCCTTCATTAAAATACCTCCACAGGCTGGGTTATGTCGTATTTTTTTCTAACCATTGGAAGGCTTATATGGCCGCAGTGCGCTGCATACTCTGCCGCCAGCGTAATCATCCCCCAAGACTGGTGAAGTCCGACATCAGGCATTTCTATATACTTTAATCCGCTAAGCGCAGTAATTGGAATTTCCGGGCCTGTCAGCATAAAATGCTTATTGATTAAGCTTTCTTGGCACATGCGCTCATGATCGTTGCCGCCAATCATTGTTTCATACACGCACGCAAACGCCCAGTCATACGCCGTGTGCATAATTGACCTGTCAATTGTTTTTAATCCCACTCTTGATTCTATGTAAGTGCTTGAAGGGCCTCTAATCATCCATTCTGTTCTTGGTAAAGTAGCCATTAACTTAAATTCTAGGCTGTCTGTCATTGCGTAAACCTTAACCCTTTTGCCCATGCTTAGTGCAAATAAGCCAGGACGAACGGCAACCATTATTCTATCTATCTTTATCTTGCTTTTCATATAGACACCTGCGCCAAAGCCTTAGCCTCGAAGATTTGTTTTTTTATTGCGTCGTAGTCAGCAGGAAGAGGCTTTCGGCCTTCCCTTCCAGCCAACACATTGACCGCCCACCCTAGCGGATTATTTACTTGCTTGCGCTTGGCTAGCTCATACAATTCTATCCCTGTCTTTGCCCGTCCCTGCTCCTGCCGCTTGTTCTTGCGCTCTGTCGCCTCCTCAACCTTGGCCAGTTCGCCGTCAATAATTTCCATCTCCCGCGTCTTCATTTTCTCGATAGGCGCTCCGCAGCTTGGGCAGGCATCAAGCCCAGGTCGGAAAACATGCCAGCACTTACGGCACTGCTGCACGGATATATCAGGCTCGTCGCTACTTGCCCGTTTGCCTTTCTTTGCGCTTTCTAGCGTCCATTCCCGGTCCTCGTCTGGCAGGCCATGCACTTTCCAGTTGCCCACATGGTCAAAGATCAACAGCGAGTCCTTGCCCTTGGCTGGCCGCAGTCCGCGCCCGATACCTTGCAGCCATACAATTAGAGACTTGGTAGCGCGCAGCCATTGCACGCACTCAATAGCCGGGATGTCCACGCCCTCAATTAGTAGTTGCACGTTGACCAGCACAAGCGTAGTGCCAGCTTCAAACCGTCTAAGCCTAGCATCCCGTTCAGCATCAGTCATGCTGCCCTCTAGCGCCTCGGCAGGGACGCCGGCAGCCAAGTAAGCAGCGCACACGTCCGCAGCGTGCTTGAGCGTCACGCACATGACAACGCAACGCTTGCCGCTTGCATGCTTAATGTAATGCTGTACTGCGTCGCCGGTAATGGTCGGACGGTTTACCGCTTCCTCTTGGTCTTTTTTGTTGTAGTCGCCTGCCGTTGTCTTGACGCCTGACACGTCAGCCAGTTGCGGCGGCGCAAGGATCTCATAGTCGCATAGATAGCCTGCCTCAATTAGCGATGCAACGGTTGGCCCCTGAACGATGGTGTTGAATATGTCACCAAGCCCCTTGCCATCAGTGCGCGACGGTGTGGCGGTCAAGCCTATGACCTTGGCGTCAGGGTAGGCGTCCAGCACTAGACGATACGTTGCAGCAGCAGACCTGTGCGCCTCGTCAATTATGATCAGGTCAAACGGCTCATACTGGCCAAGCCTGTTCACAAGCGTCAGAACACTGGCAACCTGCGCCCGTTGCGGCGAGCGACCTTTGCCGCTTGCAATCATGCCATGCTCTAGCTTTTGCTGCCAAAGCGCCCTGCTGGTCTGCTGTAGCAGTTCGTTCTGGTGAACAATAAAGACAGACCGTAAGCCTCGGCGGGTAGCGGTGCCCATCATATGTACTGTAAGCGCCGTCTTGCCTGAGCCTGTCGGTGACTGTATTAGCACGGAGTTGTGCTTCATTAGGGCATTGCGTGCGTCTGCAATAATTTGTTCCTGATATGGCCGCAGATCAATCATTCTCGCCGCCCTCATTCTCGCCCGTCAGGTAGTCGCTGATTCTTTGCATGGTTGAGTTAGTCGGGTTGCCGTTCTGACCGTTAGCAATTGCCCACAACTGCTGTCTGCTCATGTTTATTCGGCACGCCACATAAGCCAGATTTTTATCTGCAAGCTCTCGGCGTATTTCCTTTAGCGTCATCATATATTATGCCCTTAGTTGTTTTCCGTGTTGACACAATACACCAGCATGCCCATAATGTGCAAACACAAACAGGAGGGCGCGTTAAATGATAACCAAAAGCCTAAGCAACGCCGAATACCACGCACACCCAAGCATCAGCAAATCCGGGCTTGATCTTGTAGCCCGTAGCCCAGCGCATTTTATGTATGGCGAGAAGCGCGAATCAACGCGGGCAATGGTCATCGGGTCTGCCATTCACGCGGCAATCTTAGAGCCGCAGCGTTTTGCGACTGATTACATGCTGCTCAAAGACGTGGCAGACCGCCGCGCCAGCGAGTATAAGCAGGCCGTCAAGGTTCACACTGCCGAGCTAGTTCTGGTCGGACATGAAGCTGATTTTGTCAGCGGCATGAAGGAATCGGTAAGCCATAACTACGAAGCATCTATGATGCTAGCAGAACCCGGCCAAGCTGAGTTGTCGGTATTCAGCACAGACCCAGAAACCGGCGTGCAAGTTAAATGCCGATTCGACTGGATGACATATAGCGGAGCTGCGCTGGATCTAAAAAAGACGCAAGATGCCCGCGCCGATGCTTTCAGTAAGTCAATCATGAATTACCGTTACCACGTACAGGCGGCATTTTATAGCGACGTGTGGCAGTGGGAGACCGGCGAGGAATTGCAGGCGTTTAAGTTTCTGGCAATGGAAGAACGCATGCCGCATTTCGCTAAACTCTGGCAGCTTGACGATGTGTCGCTTATGATCGGTCGCCAGCTATACCGGAAGGCGCTTAACACTTATGCGCGCTGCCTAGATTCTGGCGCATGGGATATGCAGGACGGTGGCACAGAGTTAATAGCTTTGCCAAATTGGGTTATGAATGAATTTATTGATCAGGAGTTAGATAACAATGGGTGACATTTCGCACGCGCTGGTGGCCAAGTCCGACCAGCTAAATTCGATGGATATTTTGGGCGCAGAGCCGATAATCCGAATTCGAGAAGTTAAGGACACCAAGGCACCGCAGCAGCCCGTCTGGATATACTTTGACGGCGACAACGGCAAGCCGTGGAAGCCTAGCAAGGGCATGCTCCGCATATTGGGCGCTGGCTGGGGCTTTGAGTCTGACGCATGGATTGGCAAGCACGTTCAGATATTCTGCGAGCCAACAGTAAAATATGCAGGCGAAGAAGTCGGCGGTGTTCAGATCCGCGCAATGTCAGATATTAAGCAGGCCGGATTAAATGCCGTGTTAGCTATCAGCAAGACCAAGCGCACGCCATTCAAGGTTGCATTCTTGAAGGTTGACGCTGCCGCGTATCCTGCCGAGCGTTTCGCCAAAGCACTGCCAGCCATGGCCGCAAAAATGGAAGACGGTAGCATGACCCTGCATCAGGTTATTGCTCAATGCCAAAAGACCGGAGCGCTATCTGCCGAGCAGTTGCAGCAGTTAGAGCAAGCAGCCCCGGTGCATATTGAAGATGAACAGCAAACCCCCGACCAATCAGATGAGGTAATGTAATGAATATTTTGACAGTAACAGGCAACCTAGGCAAAGACGCAGAAGTACGTACAGCAGGCAGCGGCACCGTATGTAGTTTTTCTGTAGCGATGACAGCAGGCTATGGCGACAAGAAGCAAACCGTCTGGATTGACTGCTCGGTGTGGGGCAAGCAAGCAGAGGGAGCGCTTCCTGGCTACCTAAAGAAAGGCCAGCAGGTAGCAGTCAGCGGCGAACTGTCAACCCGCGAGCATGAGGGCAAAACGTATTTGCAGTTGCGCTGCAATACCGTTGACCTGATCGGGAAGAAAGAAGACAACCAGTCGTCCGCCACGTCGCCTCCTGCGCCGGTAGCACAGGCAGCAACACAGCCAGCCAGCTCCTTCGACGACGACAGCATCCCGTTCTAAATGGATCACGTTAGGCCTTCCGACGCCATAACAGCAGTCCTGCGCGGTGATGCCGCTATTAGATCAGCTATCGGTTGTAAGCCAAGCAATAGCAAAACACAAGAAGGTAAAAAAACCATGAGCGAAGTAATGACGCGAGCGATTATTCGCATGCCTTATGCTAGGGCCATGTCGGGAGACATGACAAGACGGGTTTTCTATGCCCGCGCCCAGTTCCTTTTAGAAGATAATGAAGCAAAGGATGCGCGGATAGAAGACTTAGAGAGATTGCTGAAAGCGCACTACATCACACAATTTTCCATTCGCTCGGAGGCATGACATGCTAAGCACAAACGACATAACAGCCCGCGACGCAGACCGCGATCAAATCGCCAGACTGACATCGGCGTTCATTTCCAAAGGCGGCAAGGTGCTCTGTATTCCAACAGGCTATAAGCCGACAGAAAACCCTATACTTGACAAAGTAAAGGCCGTAAACAACCTAAAGCAAAGGCGCGCCGCAATGATGCATAACGGCAAGATCATGACGCAAAAAGAAATTGTTAAAGCTACAGGAATAAACTGGTCAACACTTCGCTCACGGATGCAGCAAGGCATGACGCTACAGGAATCCATTGACAAAGTAGCGCGCAAAAAGGTTGATTATTTGTGATCGAGGTAAAACTAACCAGGCTAGAGAAAATAGCCGCTATTGTAAAAGACCACGAAGCGGATTGTTTTGATTCGCTGGTCGCTGAGTACGCCGAAATGGGCTTTAGCCGGTACGCTATAGCCCGGCGCTTGCTGGGAATTGATGTCAGGACGATGATGAATAATTTATCGAGGCCGGTTGTTTTCCAGAAGGCCGGGCATCACGAATGGCACGATCGTGTAGCCAATGCCGCAGCTATCAGGACTTCGCGCATAGCCAACGGAAATTGTCGGATGATAACGATTGAGGGAGAAACCAAGCACCTAGCCGAGTGGGCTAGGTGCATGGGGGTTTGCGAAAGGACTGTTATTAGGCGTTCCCAGACCGTGCTTTTATAGCGTAGCGGCCAGGGTAAACAGATCGTCTAGCTCAACATCGCTTAGGCCAAGGGACTGGCCCATTGTCAGCACTAGAGGCTGATTTCTTTCAACAACCCCGCTTTTATTCCACTCAATATTTGCCAGAGAGCGATCAGGTTCAGGCAGTTCGTCAATTGTTGTTTGTATTCTGGCAAGATAACCGGCTTCAAAAAGCGCTAGGCTGGCTTGGCGCATTGTGACTACTTGGGGGATGGGTGTTGGCGATGGCACAACAACAGGCCGCTGATCCAGCACGTCCCACCCGAAACCATTCCACCGCGCAACTTCGCTGCCGGTTGTTTCGGGTGGCTTTAGCGTGAAACATGGGGATGGAAGCGGCCCCAATGGGTCTATTTGAACCGCCTTAATAAAAATCCTTTTGGCGTCAACAGTATAAAAAGTGATCATATCATGTCGCCTTTATGTATGTTTTTAAAGGGTTTTGAACGACGGGGGACGTTGGTAGTTTGAATTGGGTGCTTGTATCATATCCGGCTGCGATATAAATAGTAATAAACAGACTGCTGACGTGCGCTACAGATAGATAATTTCCGTCCGGCGATATTGCTGTTCCAAAGCTATTGCTTGTTGGCAAAGTTGCTGGGTTATCTAGTTTTGTAAAGACATCTCCAGATCGTTTATAAATAGTAATAAACGGACTACTGTTGTGCGCTACAGATAGATAAGTTCCATCTGGCGAGAATGCTGTGCCATTGCCTGTGCTTGTTGGCAAAGTTGCTGGGTCATTTAGTTTTGTAAAGACATCTCCAGATCGTTTATAAATAGTAATATACGGACTACTGGTGTGCGCTACAGATAGATAAGTTCCATCTGGCGAGAATGCTGTGCCACGGCCTGTGCTTGTTGGCAAAGTTGCTGGGTTATCTAGTTTTGTAAAGACATCTCCAGATCGTTTATAAATAGTAATATACGGACTGCTGATATGCGCTACAGATAGATAAGTTCCATCTGGCGAGAATGCTGTGCCATTGCCTATGCTTGTTGGCAAAGTTGCTGGGTTATCTAGTTTTGTAAAGACATCTCCAGATCGTTTATAAATAGTAATATACGGACTACTGGTGTGCGCTACAGATAGATAAGTTCCATCCGGCGAGATTGCTGTTCCATAGGCTGCGCTTGTTGGCAAAGTTGCTGGGTTATCTAGTTTTGTAAAGACATCTCCAGATCGTTTATAAATAGTAATATACGGACTACTGGTGTGCGCTACAGATAGATAAGTTCCATCTGGCGAGAATGCTGTGCCACGGCCTGTGCTTGTTGGCAAAGTTGCTGGGTTATCTAGTTTTGTAAAGACATCTCCAGATCGTTTATAAATAGTAATAAACGGACTATTGTCGTGCGCTACAGATAGATAAGTTCCATCTGGCGAGAATGCTGTGCCAAAGCTATTGCCTGTTGGCAAAGTTGCTGGGTTATCTAGTTTTGTAGAGTCACTTAGATCAGCAATTAATCCGACTACTCCAAAAAGATCAGGATAACTTGATTGCAAATATACAGAGCCGTCACTTGGCAACCACTCTGGCGATGCCAGTGTACGAGCAGAGGTTAGCGTGTCGCCTATCTCAAAAGACTGTGCGAGTTCTGCAATAGCCTGAGCAGTCCTCAAAGAAGTCAAAAACTTAGTATTTTCGGTACCCGCCTCTGCCTCGGATTGGCTTGCTTTAGCGGGAGCGCTAATCAAAACCCAATTTGTAGCGTCTGCACTTGGATCAGTAGCCACTCCCGTGTGCGTAAGAATTGCGCGATATGTGCCAAAGTCTACACCCGAAATAGCGCTATCGTTCACAGAATAAGAAGCGCCAGATACCCACGCGGAAGCGTTAGCGGTTACAACCGCAGCAGCAGCAGCAGCGTCAGCCAAAGCCACCTGTGTCGTCGCAGTCACAGCAGACGCCGCAGCAGCCTCCGCCTCACTCTCGACCGCAGTAAAAACCGTATTCTGCCAATCAATAGCCGCCGTCAAATCGGTTACGTTAGTGCCAATAAACACCACATAGTTATTTGCCTTAGTCGCAAACGATGTCCTTTCTTCACCGCGTACAGGCGCAGTTGGTGGCGTGGTTAAAGTGGGTTTTGCTGGTATAGACATAGTTAAAAGCCCTCGACTTGAATCGTCAAATCCGAAATAGATGGTGTGTCAATGCCTTGGGAAAAATCACGGTAGACACCGAACGTCACAGAGCTAGAGTATATCGGATCGCCAATAAACAAAGTAGGCGTCGATGATATGCGCTCAAGTCCGCGTATAACAAAATCGACATTTGAGCTTGGCACTACCACTTGATAATCCACTAGTCTGACCGTCCTGCGAGGCACAAGCGTTAGATTGCCAAAGCCGTCGCGCTCTTTTGTTGAGTAGTCCAGAATAGAAACAGAAGTTCCGTAATTAGTCACGCCAAGCGGCTGTTCATATCCTGCGATAACTCGGCCTGCCCGCGTCTCGTCACCCGCAGTAGCGCTATCAATGCTGAGGTTTATATCAGCTCCGGCATAAGGCGGTATATCTTCAAAAATGGCAGTGTCGTTAAACTCATAAGGCGAGAAGAAATACTCCCACCAGTTATCGACACCAATATCCACCAACGATACCGTCTCATCGTAAACCGTGCCTTCCACCGAATCGACAACGGTCAGCGTAGCAGATACGCCCTGCAAACCAAGTGCGCCAAGTGTGGTGATTACCTCATCGAAGTTTAGCGTAACATCTATTGATTCGTCCCGGCTTGAATAGCTATCACGACCATCGCGAAACATACGATACTGATTAGACCAGCCTAGCCGCACCCATGTAGGCGGGTCGGCGGCTGCGCCTGCTACCGGCCCTGCTGTCGTGTCGGGAGTTGCAACCACTTCATAAACTTGATTGTCTTGCACCCGCTTAACGCCTAGCGAATAAGTTCCCGCCGTCCAGTCGGCCTCGGAGTTAACCACATTTGTTGTGGCCAGCTCTGCCGGGTTAATGTTGTAAGGCGTTACAATCCTCATACAAACTCCCTCGCCTGTGGCAGGCCGGTCAAGTCCCAGCGCTCAAGCTGGCGACTGTTCTTGTCCGTGTTCTTTGCAATCATGCTCAAGCCTTTCATCATATCCGAGTGCATGGAACGCATTTCCTCTGCTAGTTTCTGATTGCCGCCAAGGGATGACATTAATTCAGAATTGCTCATTATCTTACTGGAGCCTGTGACCTCAAGTTCTGGCCCGCGCTCGCCTACTAGGCGAATGCCGCCGGAGTGCATGCCGCCTGATGCGAAGGCTGGCACCCTGTTCTTAAACTCCGGGCTGTTCATAATGCCAGAGCGCAGATCGTCCTGCGTGTATCCCTCGGCAATCTTACCAGCCCAGTACTCAGCGCCGACCGGTCCTATATATCTCCCCAAAAGCTCATTATACAACTCGGAGAGCGCTTGCAACTTTACAGGATCTGCGCCTTGCGATGCAGCTCTTTCAATTGACATGGCTCCCTTGAATTGAAGCAAAGCGTCACTGACCCCAACAATTCCACGGTTAACCCCACGCAATTCGTTAAGCTGCATCAATGCGTTGTCGTAAATCAAATTCAAGCTTTCTATTTGCTGTTCGCCGGTAAAAGCGTCAAGTTCTTGCTGTGCTTGAAGTTCGGCAGTTAATGATTCTTTTAAAATCGCAATCGCGGAATCAACAGAAGTTATTTTTTCTGTTGTCCTGCGCTGCTCTTCTATCTGCTCCGCTGCTGTTTCAATGATTTTATCAAGCGCCATGATTTCATCTTCATACGCTTTTTGCGCTAACTCTATTGCAGCTTCGGCCTTCTCGCTTGCTATCTCTGACTGCGCTTCGGCTGATGCAAGTTGCTGTTGTAAGTTTGAGTTTTCTAGCTGTTTTTGAGCCTGAGACTCAGAATAAATGTCGATACCCAGCGCCAAAAGCGCATCATTAACCGAGAGCAGAGTCTCAGTCATTCCCCTTTGAGCGTCTACTTGCGCTTTGGCGCTTTCAAGGATTCCGTCTAGTCTTAAAACTTCGTTTTCATAGATCAGGTTCGCGCTCTCTATCTGAGCGGTTGAGCTTGTTTGAATGACATCCGTTTGGGCCTCAAGGCGCTGTACTGTCTGCTCTGCTGTGCTTAGCTGGCCTTGCGCTTTATCGTTTAATTGGCTGACCAAAAACGCCGCTTGGCCCTGAGCTACGGCAAAATCTGCGCGTGTTGCAAAGCGCTCAGAAGATACGCCAGCGGCTTCAGTTGCGGCAACACCCGCGCCTGTTAAGTCGCCTGTTTTCAGTGCGTTACGGAGTCTTTCAATAGCTTGTTCAAACTGTACGGATTGAGGAACAATTGCATCAGTAAGTGAATCAAAAGCAGATTTAAGAAGCCCCGCCTCTTCGGCAATGGCAGATAGCCCATTTTTCGCTGCGTCAAGCGCTATCTTGTTGGCCGAAAGCCTGACGTTGTTTTCCTCATTAATCGCGGCGGTAGCAATATCAAGCCTGTCTTGCGCCGCCTGTTTTTCTGCACTGACTAGCCCGCTCAAAGAATCTAATGTTCCGTCTGTTGCCTCCTTTGATGATGAAAAAGAAGATTCGAGCGCTTCTTGCTGATTTCTTAAAGACTCAATGACAGAGTTTAACCTTTCTTGCTCTGCCTGCTCTTGCAATGCGAAGGACTCAGTAACAGAGTCAAGCCTGTCTTGCGCCGCCTGTTTTTCTGCACTGACTAGCCCTTTTAGCGCGCCAAAAACTCTGTCAGTTGTAGCCCTTGATGACTGCAATGAGGCTTCTAGCGCTTTCCTCTGCGATTGGATTTCTGCAATTTCAGAGTCAATCATAGAACGCAGCTCAGACAGAGCTTGGTCTGATGCACTAATTATTTCCTGTAAGGCACTGAATGCCGCTGCCTCTGCTGCCTCTGCTTGTGCTTCTGCTTGCCTAGCCGCCGCCTCTGCCGCTGCCTCTGCTGCTTGCGCCGCCGCCTCTGCTGCGTCCTCTAGGTAAGAATAATAATCATCGGCCGACTTCTGCAACCGCAAGAATGTGGCAACATTTTCTCGACCGCCTAAAGTTGTGACGTCCTGAGCTTTCAGCAGGTCAATAAACCCCTGCCTTGATTCGGCTAAAGGCAAAGCACCAAGCGCTTCTGTTAAGCGCCGCGCATTGATTTCAAACTGCTCTGCCTCTGTGAAAAAGTTTGACTCGAAAGCGGTTATGGCTGTTGCGAATGACTCGATGCCGCCCACAAGCTGAATTAGAGAGTCAGAAATACCGGCCATCATTTCCGGCCCAAGCGATTCAGATAGCGCAAAGCCCAGCGACGTTGCAGCCTCTCGCGTGAGCTGGATCTGAGTTGCTACCCGCGCCAGTGTCTCGCCCAAGCCTTCGCCAGCCCGCTGGAAGTCGTCTAGGAACGGCACAACCGCAGTGGCTAGGTCATCAAAGATGGTGCTGAATACCGCCTCGATCTCTGCTGTTTTTTCCGCTGCCGATAGCCCCTCAAGGCTAATCTTTTGAGTATCTACAGTGAACTGGTTAATAGCCGATTGAATGTCATCAGGTATCAAACCAATTTGCAGCGCGCCCTGTGCTACTGAATCGACAAGCGACTCAAAGACAAGCGCAAACTGTGCGCCGACATCATCACCCAAGGTCACAAAGCGCTCTTTTGTTTTTGTGCTGCTCAGGAAGTTTTTCTTGACGCGGAAAGTTGCGAATGCCTGAACAACTGTGTTTTCGATTAGGTCGTTGATTGAGCCGCCGATGATTCGAATGCCGTCATCAACTTGCTTTGATTTGCCGCCAAAAAGATCAACGAACGCACCAATACCAAAAATATCAGAAAGCCCAAATGTTAATGTTGAAACAACATCCGTAACGAGGTCTAGACCTTTGCCTAGTGTTTTTGTTAAAAAGTCCAATTGCCCAAAAACAATGCTAGAACCAAATAATGCTTGCCCCCCAGTCTGAACCCCCGGCGATGCAAACTCCTGCCCCGAAGCCCCCCTAGCAACCCGCGCCGATGCCCCCAGTATGCCGCTCTGCACGCTCTGCAAAGCCCTGAGCATGCCGGTATTGATGTTAACCAGCTCTTCGTTGGTGCTTGCTGTCAACTCTGTAGCGCTTGCAATACTGCTCGACTTGGCATCAATCGAGCCAAGCACTGTACCCGTACCCTGTGCCGCCTGACGGTCCGCAGTTGGGTCATAGTCGTCAAAGCTCAAGAAGCTTGCCAACTCCGAAACTGCAAGTTGTACAAGACCGCCGACGACTGCACCCGCAATCGGCCCGGCAAAGGCTGCGCTAATCTTTGATATTTCTGAGCTGCTTTCACTCAGCCCTTCCGATAGCTTGTCCGTGATTTCCTTGCTAACAATAGCGCTCATGGAAGCGGCCAGCGAGTTGCCTATGCCCTCGCCAATGCTGCCCCACTCGCCGCCAGCTATGGCGTCTTGTAGGCTCCCTGCAACGTCTTGCGCGACATCCTCCCAAGGGTTCTTAAACGCCTCAGCTGAGTCTTTAGCGGCCTTAGCGCTATCCTTGACCATTCGCTTGAGCATGCGCAAATATTCTTCGTTGCCAGTTGCCGCAAACAAATCGGCCAGCAACTTTGCTTTGTCTGCGAAGTCCTGCACTGCTTTAGTCGTATCCCCGTACTGATCACGCAACTCCTGCAACATCTGCTCTTCGCTTAACTGCGCTTCAATACTTGCGCGGATAGACTTTTCAAGTTCAATATATTCAAGCGCCTGCCCAGCGGTCAGCCCTTGGCTTTCTAACTGTAGGCGCTTCTTGGCCTCCATCACAATTATTTCTGCCTCTGTTGCTGCAACTCCAGCAAGCACAAGCGCGTTCTGCATGCGAAGGTATTCTAGTTCTAGTGTGACTGCGGCTAGACTTCTTGCCGCTGCCGCACTTAATGCCGCAGCCGCAGAGTTTGCAGCATCAGTTGTTATTCGAAGACTTTCGGCAGCGCTTTGTGCGAGCTGCTTGCCGCGCTCGTTTAGCTTGGCAAGCTCTTCTTCCATTACTTCGCCAAACATTGTAAGCCTGGCTATTTGATTTTCAATTGCGGTTATATCTAATCCGGGACCGCCTAGAAAGTCCAGGCTATTTATCAAAGATCCTTTTTGCTTTTCTCTTAAAATATCAAGCTCTGCGCTAGCTTCGGCAATAGCAATTGTGTTCTCTCGCATTTGTTGAGCAAGCGACTGCCGGTTGCTTTCTACCGTTGCGGCTGTCATTTCTTCTAATCCATTAGTATATTCAAGCACAGCCTCTCCTGCCTCGCCAAGCTCTACTCTTGTACTAAAAAGGGCATCGCGGAAATAATACAAGGATGCCGCTGCAATTATCAAAATGCCTACAGGCCCACCGACAAAGGCCATGGCTGTTGCTAGCCCGCGTGCTGCTACGGTTGTCCTAGTCAGTGCAACAGTGTTCGCGCTGAGCGCTACAGTGTGTCTAGCAGCCGCAACAGTTGCAATGTCTACCGCTGCTGTCTGTCTAATAACAGCCGCAGCGTGAGCGCTCGTTCCTAAAGTTGCGGCTGTTTCTACCCTCGCTTTAGCAAGAGTTGCAAAGGTCGCAATCTTATCCTGAGCGGTACGTCTTATTAAGGCATTAGCGGCCAATACTTGCGCTTGTGATGCGCGGATAGCCGCAGCACTGCTTGCAATTGAAGCAACGGTGTTTTTGACAAACTGGGCTGTGCCTATTGCCAGCGCTCCGGCAAGCTTGCCGGCAATAACAATGGCGACAAAGGTGATCGCATCTGCGGCTAATTCAAAGTTTTCAGCCTGCTCTCGGCTAATTCTGTTCGACTCAACAAGCAATGGCAACATGCCGTTAAACGCGGTAATGACACCTGTGGCGGCATCTACGACGGTTTGCATAGCCCCTGCTGAGTCGCCAATCTGCAATATTGACTCACTGAATGCGCTGTTTAAGGAAGCGATAGAGCCTGTTAGTGTTTCGCCAATTGTCTTCGCTGCCTGCTCTGCGGTTCCTTCAGCGTCTTGTAGCGATGCGGTTAAAGATTCTATTCTGCCCGCTGTGCTGGCCAGTATGCTTGCGGCTGTGTTGGCTTCACTGCCAAATATTGTAAAAGAATCGGCAACGCTAATGTTTGATTTTGACAAAAGCTCAAGAACTGGCTGCAAGCCTCGTGCTGTAATGTCAACATCTTCAACTGAAATATTATACTTATTGAAAGCCTCTTCGGCTGCGGGGGTCACGTTTGAAAGCTGGCGTATAACGCCAATCAAGCCAGTACCGGCACGACTTCCCTGCAAGCCTGAGTCGCCTAGCACACCAATAGCCGCCGCTGTTTCTTCTATGCTAATGCCCGCAGTTCTAGCCAGTGGCGCTGCAAATGATAGTGCCTGACCTAACTGGGTTACGCTTACGTTTGAGCTTGCCGCTGTAACTGCCAGCACGTCGTTTACGCGGGTAAGTTGCGACACCTCTAGGCCAAAACCTGACAGCACGTTAGAGGCAAGGTCAGCCGCAGTTGCAAGGTCAATAGTTGCAGCCGTTGCAAGCTGTAGAATGCCCGGCGTTGCCTTTAGTATTTCCTGCGCACTGAATCCAGCTTGCGCAAGAAAGGTTTGCGCGTTTGCTGTTTCTTGTGCTGTAAAAAGCGTGGTAGCGCCAAGTTCTCGCGCTTGCCGTTCAAGTTTTGCCAACTGTTCAGTTGTGCCGCCTGACACAACACCAAGGCGAGCAATTGCGCTTTCAAATGCCGCAGTGTCGCTAATTACCCGGCCAAAGGTTAATCCGCCTAGTGCAGCGGCAGCAATGCCAACAACAGAGATTAAGGCAGGAAAAGTGCTTGAGCTTAGCCGGGTGGATGTGCGGTCTACTCGATCGCCGGAAGCCCCGAAGCGGTCAAGATCGCCAGCGCCGCGACGAAGGCCGGATGTGTCGATTCTAAAGCCCAGGCTGGCTAGGTCCTCCATGCTTATCTCCGTTTACTTGGTTGCTTGGCTTGCCAGTTCTGCCGATCTATCCCGGCTGTCCATCAAATGCGTCTGCATAGCTGCCAGCGTTTCTTCATTGCGCTCAATATATGGCACGTCATCTGCAATGTCGGACTGCTCACTGCCTTTATTGCGCCAGTTGACATACGCCCTAGACATATCCATCAGCATTTGAGCATCCCAAGATGAGAGCCACGAGCCGGTTAGTCGGATGTAGCTTTCTATCTCCTGCCAGCTTGTCGGGCTGATTGACATACCGCCCTGACCCACTAGCCCTAGCTCCTGCACTGCCGTTGCTAGATACTCAAGCCCCCTGATTTCAGGGGTGCATGTGTAAGGGTGTCCTTCGCCGTATTGCTCATACCGGTTGCGGTTATCGTCCTTGCGCGCCCGCTTTGGTACTGAGTGCATCCAGCCAATCTGACTAGCCCAGAGCCTTAGTCTGTCTCGGCCAGTTGAGTAAAATTTTCTTGATTCATTACCCATCTCAGGGCTTGCATGCGAATGTCTTTGTACTGCATAAACATCTCAAGCAATGCGGCCTCGTCTGCGCTTTCAAAGCCTGGGATATTCTCAGTCTCCAAGGTCATGCGGGCAAATAGGCTTGAGTCTTCGCGGGCAATCTCTTTAGCGGTGCGGATGTCTTTCTTCCCGCTAGCCTTGATTGCCTTCCGCTGAAACGCCGTCCATGTGCCGGAGTCAGGGCCTTTGAGTTTAATGCGTAGTGGCTTGGTAGTACCCTTGTCGGCATACGCCAGTTCGCCATCGGTGCCCGGCTTGGTCAAGTGCAACCACGAGCCAGACTCCGAAGCTGATTCGGTGTCGAACATTTGCAGAATGTTAGTGATTTCTTTTGCGATTTTCATATCTCATGCCTTGCGATAAGCATCCAAAAAGTTTGACTAGCAGGCGGTGGATGAAGCCGCTTTTCAGTTGCCCTAGCTAGTCAAAACTGTTTACTCGTTACGCCGCTGCTACGCGAATGATCGGCGTGTTAATTTCAACTTGCACAGTCGAGCCAACCATTGAGTTGGCAGAGCCAGGCGCTTTCGTGTAGCTGAAAATTCGGGCGCTGTAGAAGTCAACAGAGCCGTCTTGATACTCAATCTTGAAAGAGTGCTGGGTGTTTTTAGTAGCACCCTCGACGCCTGCGGCAAGGATAATCTGGCCAGCGTCTGCGGCGTCAAATTCCAAGCCCATAGACTGAGATCCAAAGTTAATAAAACCTTTGAATTTCTCGGTGATGCCGGTTGCCAGCGGATTGGATTCAACTACCTGGACGTTTGGGCCATATTCTGGCAGGTCGATAACTTCGCCAACTTCTACGAAGGTAAGAGCTTCGTAGCCAGATTCGTTAAAGGTTGCGGGGTCTTCTGCTACAACGGAGAGTTTCGTACCAGTACTGGTAATTTTAGCCATGTCATGCTCCAAATTTGGACGTTGCCGCTTCACAGCGGTATGCAGTTCTAGAAACTGCTGGGGGGAGTATAGCACATGCGGGGGCGGGGGAAATAGCTGGGTTTTGGGGATGGGGAAAGCCCCGGTGTGGGGCTGTGGTGGTGCGTCCTTATTGATCAGCCAATCAAGAGCATCTGATCATTTGCGTGTCGATTACCTTTTGCTAGGTTGCATTTTCTGCAAAGACACTGGGTGTTTAGCTTAGAATGATCGCCACCTTTTGACAGCGGAACAATGTGGTCTAGGTTTGGGTATTTTGAATGAGACTTATTTTTGTAGTCTGGCCTTGTCTTTATTCCGCAAGATTGGCATTTGTACCGGTCTCGGTTAAATACTTCTTGTGCCATAAAGTTTTCAATTTCCGCTCCTGCCTTTAGTGCTCTGCGCTTTTTATCTGATTTTGAGCTTTTTGCTTTTCCTGCCTCTGTTTGGTTGTATTTTTTCTGATATTCTCTAATTTTTTCAACATTTTCTTTGTAATATTGAATTGATAATATTCTTTGCTTTTCCCTGATTTTTTCAATATTTTCTTTGTAATATTTCTTTCTTGCATCTTTTATTTTATCCGTGTTTTCCTGACGGTAATGCTTTTTATACTCAATACTTGCTTCTCTGTTATCTGTGTAGTATTTGCTTTGATAACTTTTTGCGCAATCTTTACACTTATTGCTTAATCGATCTTTTGTTTTTTTATTTTTATAGAAATAAGAAGCTGGCTTTGAATTTTCACAAATATTGCAACTTTTAAATTTTACTTCTTGGGTGTAATTAATTGCAGAAACATTAATCATAGCTATCACCGTTTAGCTTCACCGAAAAGGGTTTGCGGAAACGACTCGGTGAAGTCGCTTGTCGGCTGGCCAGCCTATCCGCGCTTTTATTATAGCACAAAAAAACCCGCTACGCAGCGGGCAGGTAAAACAGGGCGTCATCACGACGAGCCAGCAACCATTCTAACCTGTATAGGGAATGGTGACAATAACAGATAGCCGATCAGCATCTGGCTGTATCTCAAAGCTCCAGGGATTGCGCTGCACACGAATCAGTCCGGTGATCGTGGAGTTTTTTAAGAATGCTGCCTTGACCTCATCCGCTGCCCGGTTAACCGCAAGAATGCCGCGTCCCGGTCTGTCGAAAACAGCGACCTGAAACAAGCCCTGCGGCACGGTCGCGTCTGTGGGTGCTAGCCCGTTGTCGATGCCGGTGTTAGGCATGACCATAGGCTCTAGCCAGATGCCGGAGGCTGGTGGGGTAGCTGCGGACCCAGTAAGGCCCGGCATCAGGATAGGATAGCCAAGAGCGGCGGCTATGAGCTTGTCAAACAGTGCTGTGGCTATTGTGGTGTTAGTTGGTGTCATCCCTCTACCCTCGTTTTAACTTTCTGCGCCGACCTATCGACAATTTGCTGCCAGTTTTGTGCGGCTGATCTTAAAAATGAATATTTTGATTCCATATAAATTGCGTAGCTTGCGGCCCATCCAAACACAACGCGGTCTCCGATCACTGCTCGGTTAATTACGATGCTGATCGGCCCTTTTTTGTACGCTGAATCGCCGTCGCCTGATGGAATTTTGTTAACTTCTGCCGCAAAACTGTTACGCAAAAACGAGGTGTCCACTGGCATTTTCCCGCCTTTTTTCCTGGGCGTCTGCACCTCTTTTACAATTTCCTGTGCTGCTTCCCTGAAAACTGCCTCAAGTCGCGCTTGAGACTGCGCGGCCCACTGGCTTACGGTTACGTTAGCCAAACCCTTCCACCCTAGCGACACGCGCCCCGAAGTCTATACTTACTGTCTGTGTGCAGCGACACTGTATCGTTTCTGACGCTGGCCCGCCTGGATCACCTGGGTACATCAACGCAGATCCACCGACACTAAAAGGCTGATCAAACGCCCGCTTCTGCCCGTCTGCTGCTGCGTGTGTTTCCCTGGTCCGCGCATCTCCGCTGGCATCCCACTCTTTAGTGGTGTCGCCTTGCTCAACCTCGCCCAGTTCAATCGCCTGCTCTATCGACTCAACCTGTCCAGATCTAAGGGCATTGATTGATTCAGTGCGCGATATTACCTCGCCCCGGTATCGAAGCGTATTGTTCTGCATCTGTACAATGGCAGCATCTATCTGCGCGCTTGGCACTTGGGTGCCGTCGCGTACTGCACGCTTAAACGCAGCATCAAAGCGCCGATCTCTAAGCTCGCGGGTAAGGTAATTAGGGTTTAAGTCTTGCAGCTCCTGCCGTGCGCTAACAGACCATCGCGACTGTTGCTCGGTCATGCCTATAAAGCCGCCAGTACGCTTGCGCGTCTGCCGGTTAACGCGGCCCACAAGATCCAGTGCAGACGTGCGCGGGTTTGTGCCTTTTGCCAGCGCGTCGGTTAGGACAGAGCGTACCATCGCCCGCTGCTCGTCAAAGACTTCAACAATCATTCGACTAGACATGTCAGCAAGCCAGCGCTCAGCCCTTGGCAATGTGATATTAAACCGCACGACAAGCGTCCCAGTTATTACAGGAACTGCGCCAACTTGCGCGGCACCTGTTAGCCCCCCTGTAATATAAGCCTGCCGTATAGCCTCCGTAACGCCTTGGAATGCAGACTCATCAAGCTGCAACAGGTCTATAACGCCGATAACATTGCCGACATTTAACAGATTAACGATTTCCTGAATTGTCACTTGGTCCCGAATTGATTGCACAGACTCACGAAAGGCGCGAACCACTGCGCGCTCTTGCTCTGCTTGGATCTTCTTTAGGTCGGCCATAGCGGCATCCGGTTATGTCTAGTCTGCACAGTATAGCAAAAACCCGCGATAGGCGGTTTAAGTAGTAGTTCCGTAGAGTTCAAGGAACTCTAAAGACTCAAAGCCTGCCTTATCAATCGTGGCAGGAAATTTAATTGATGTAGAAAAAACCGTACCTGTTGAAAATGGGTACGATTGCGGCTCTGGAAAATCAGTTTCTTCAGCCGTAAAAAATCTATCTCCCTTTCCAATAGTGGGCCTCGCAGTTTTGCAGTTAAAACCCATGGAAATACCAAGCCTTTCCCACGCGGCGTTAATTCTTTCTTGAATATTCCATGGGAGTCCGGCCTGCCTTTCCTCTACAGTAATTAGTGCACCTGCCATTAAAAGGTCGTTCATTTGTGCCCGTGTCATCTCAAAGTCTTTCATTTTTGCTTTCCTTTTGATTGTATTTTGTATAACTGCAAGCTACGACTTCAAAAAAACCCGCCAAGCAACCGTTGTGCCCGCTGCCGGTATAGGCTCTACGATGATCACCTGTAGCTGCCGACCGTCAATCGAGAAGCGGTCAGACTGCACAGGGTCGAAGCCGAAGACAGAGCAAATAAGCTCAAGGTCTTGCATGGATATGAAGCCGTCTTGAACGTACTTAGACGATACGCCTTTAACCGATGCCGTGACAGCGGTCACAACAGGCACGCCCGGCGTCGGGTCGTATGACGGGCCGGTCGCCTCGCCGTCGCGTATGTGCGTGATAGTGCCTTGCGCTTTTTCGCTTAGCAGCTTTGTAGCCGTGCCCTGTAGGCGGGTATAAAAGCTCATGCCCGAACCACTCGGAACGAGCTACCGCCGTGGCCACCTGGGCGAAGAATCTTATAAAGCGCAGCGCTGATGGTTCTCACAATAGTCTCTGACGCTGCGCTATCCATGTACTCAACTTCGATCACGTCCACCTTTTCGCGTTTAGTTGCACGCTCTACAATACGCAAAGGATCAAGGGCCGCGTCGATCGCCATCGCTGCGGTATAAACTCCGTTCTTTAGCTCTTTCGGTATTGTCTCGCGCTCAATGTAATATCGGTCAATATAGACCTCATCGCGGGGCCATTGCAGCGGCTGCGCTTCAATGTGCTTGTCACCAATAAATAACCGGCTTTCAATGTAGTCCATCGCCTTGATAATCAGGATGTCTGTTGCTGTTGTCAGCGTCACGCCTCTAGCTTCTGCATACGCAGACAGCGCTGCCTGCGTTACATACGAGTTTGCACCTGCAACCACTGTGCCGTCTTCTACAATAATTGTGGTCATTTTATCCCCGGCAGCCTATCGCGTATAAGTTGGCTTTTTCTTGCCACTGGTTTTTGAGTCACTTGGTTTTGCTGGCCGCTTTGGTTTTGGTTTCATTGCCATTATAACGCTCCGATATAAAAAAGGGGCAGCACATGCCACCCCTCTAGTTCACGCTGCTTTAGGCTTAGCCCATTACAGTTGCAATGAAGTCCGGCTTGAAAGCCTTGACGCCCCATACCGCAGCAACTTCAAACATCGCCTTACGATAGCCGATGTACGAGCTAACCAAGAACACCAGACCGGAGTTAGGGTCTTGTACCAGCAGCTCATCGACAGCAGCATCGCCGCCAGCAGGCTTAGCAGGTGGACGCATTGCCATTTCAATCGCAGCGCGGTGGAAAACCACGTTGCCGGTGTAGTTGTTTCCCACAACAATATCAGCGCCGTCTGCAATCGCTACGCGAAGGCCAGGGGATGCAATGGTAAAGCTGCCGGAGGCAAATGCGCCAGTTACCACGTACTTATTTACAGCGTCGCCAGCGAAAGTAACTACGTCGCCTGGCAGGACAGTGCCTGTACCAGTGTCTGCGGTGATAACAGTTGCACCAACAGCAAGAGCGCCGTTTGTGTCGTAGTTAACGCCGGTTCCTTTAGTGTGGCTTTGAACGCCTGCGGATTCTTTAAGCATAATGCCCTGCAAGTCCAGCAACGCGCCCTGACGCAGCAAGTCGCCGCCGCCTGCCTCGTTCACTTTTTGCAGTTGCGCCAGATTGCGGAGCTTGGTACCGGCCAGCGTGTTGAGAACCATAGTAACCTGGTTATCCATCGGCGTGCCGTTGTCTACCAGGATCTGGCGAGCCTCTGCTACAGTGTCAAAGTCAGAGCCGAACGGGGTAGTGCCTGCGGTGCCGGTTGCGCGCGATGCGTTCTTGTAAGCCTCTACGAGAATGGATGATTCAATCTCGTTTGCAATCGTGCGCATAGCCTGGCGGATCTGATCGCCGTAGATTGTTTCAAAACCGCTGCCGTTATTAACGCTGCGAATCTCTTCGCCACGCCACGGGATTTGCACAGCACGATCATTGTTGATGGTCAAAGTCTTGTTGCCGACTGTCTGATCCGTGCCCTCTGGAATAGTCATTGAAGGCGTAGGCGTGATCGCAGTTGCTTGGTTAGTGAAGAACGAGCGCACGGTATCGCCAACGGCTGCACGTTCGGCAGTTGCGTTACGGGTCACGCTGGAAGATGCGCCGGTCAGCTCGCGACCAACGATGTCGGCAGCAATGTAGATGTCGCCTGCTAAATTTGTCAGTGTATTAGACATGGGGTTTACCTTGAGTTAGTTAGTCCGCGACAACTTTGCCGCCGCCTTTGATAAAAGTTGATCGCTCTGCTTGACCCATAGAGTCAAACTGCGAACGTTTTGCCGTCTTATCGCTTGCAGCACTGCCGCGTGCGCCGGTAGCCCCGCCACCGCTTGAACTGTTCCCGTCCACTAAGAACGGGTATTCTTTCGTCAAGTGTTCTTTTAATACGTCAGCGGAAACTTCAATACCGCCGATTTCATAAGAAACTGTTTCGCCGTCATGCTTTGCGTATCGCGCTGCATAATCTGTTAGCACTTCTGCGCGCTTGGTATCGGTCTTTGCAAGGTCGCTGCCGATGCGTCCGGCTTTTTCCTTGATGTCGCGCTGTTGTAACTGCTCTTTCCAGGTCTTGTTGCTAGTGCGCTCTGCAAGCAAATCAGCCTGCGTGCGCTCATACAGTTCCTTAAACTCGCCTTTTTCTTTCTGCCTGTCGTCATCAGCAAGTCGGCTAGACTCTTCAAGATCGCGGGCTTTCTGAGTTGCTGATTTCTTCTCTCCCAGAAGCTCATCGACTTTCTTTTTGAGTCCGCCAGTGGACTCTTCAATCATCGCCTGCACTTGTTCTTGAGTGTAGGTTTTTGCGTCTTGCGACATGTCTGATTCTTGATTTACTTCAATCATATTTAGCCCCAAGCTAAAAAGGTTACAGCAGGCCACAAGCCCACTTGCGTATAGTCTAACACATTATTCGTCAAGTGTATTATTTGCTAAATTCTCTGCCGCGTCCACGTCAATCTCTTCGTCAGTGCGCGCCGGGTCTAGTCTGCCTGCTTGGCGAAGGTTGCGCCTTACATCTTGCTTGGCTACCAGGCCCCGATCAAATAGCGCAATGTCTGCCATTACCTGTTGTGGGTCAATGCCATCTTCAAAGAAGTCCCTGTTAAGCCTGAATTGAACCTGCGCCGGATCAACGCCCTGATATTCCGCCATGTCTTCAAGCGCTGCCTCCATAGCTTCCGACACGTTGCCGACAAGCATTTGCAGCACGCTTAGTTCAGATGCTGCGTTGATGCGTGCCGTTTCTGCTGTCTCTGCCTGCCCGCCTTTGCTCACCAACTTAGCGCCGATAGAAGCCATTTCCTCGCGCAAGTCTTGCAAGGCAACCCGCAAGCTAGATGACTCTGGCGCGGTGGCCGTTGTGAACTTGCCATTTGGCCCAAGGAAGTGCCCAGCCCTTGCGCCAACTATTACGCCGGAGGGGTTAGCCTCTGCAAACGCTGCAGGCGAAAGGTCGGAGCTAATGCCTAGAGTAAGCTGGCCATGAATGAACAGGTTTTCTCTATGGTCTGCCGTTGTCTGGTAATGGGCAATGTTAAGCTCTGCCAGCGGATAAAGAGGCGGCATGTCAGGCTCTGGCAGATTATTCATTGCCCCGATAATATGAAAAGGAATACGATTCCATGTATCAGATCCGCGAAGGGGCGCGTACGCATCGCTTATCGGGTTCTCTTCGTCGTCGTAAACCTGCACAGTAAACACACCGTCAGTTAGTCGCAAAACCCTAAACTGATGCGTTTTCTTTTCGTCAAATTCATTTATGTAGATTTCAATCGGCTCTTTTAGCACAACCAGCGACAGAACAGACTTGCCAAGGATAGTCTTTACCCTAACCTTAATAATTGACTCGGCAGGGTAAAGGCACATATAAGGGCGCAAGTCTAAAACACGCACCTGCTCTGCTGTTAGGTTCTCTGGCGCTTCTGGATAATCTGCCAGAATGCCGTAGCGACCTGTTTCCATAATATCGCTACATATTTCTTTGCCAACCTGAGTAAGCGACTGGCCAACGCCGTCGGCATTCTCTGACACGTATTCTAGCAGCGGCGGGACATCTGTCTCTGGATCATGCCGGAAAATAGCGCCTAATAGTGCCTCTTTGGTGCGCCCGGTGATGTTCATATAATACGCGCCTTTCTTGTACTGCTCTTGGCGCTCTTCGTCTATCGGGTTAAATTTGCGTAAAAAGTTGCCCTCATAAACTGCCGGGCCACCAGTAGCAGCCGCCCGCGTTTTGTGCCAGATGTCCAGCATCTTGGTGTAGTTCGTGTCTGGTGTGGACAAAGGCATGTCGGATTCCTAAAAAGGTTTCTAAGATTGTATCACATTGCAAATTTAATTGGCGCAACTGCGACGCGCTTGTTTTTTATCATCGGCCCCAATGCGTAGCGCAGCGCATCAATGTAATGGTTGTTTGCATCCACAACAATCGGCAAGATGTCGCCGCTTAGCCTGTCCTGCTTGTAACTGTAGAGCGCAAATTCTCTGGCCGTCTGCTTGCATCGAGGGTGAATAACAACCTCATCGAAAGACCTGATGAACTCGATCCCGTCTTCTACGCTGCCCTTCCACTTATCAACGCCGACCATCCTGCCAAGGCCGTGGCGCGACAGGTAATTGATTGATTCGGGCCGTGCGCTATCTGCGCGTGATGCGTGGTCAGCAATGCCGGGTATTTGGGCGATTAAATAAGGTGCGGTGTTGTCTAACTCTAGCCCGACGCGCCCGCCGTCATAGTCAATCATCAGAGTGTTTGCTACTACCCAGCAGCGCAGGCCGGTTGTAGGGTCTTGAGCAAAGCCAAAGTCGACGCCGTAATATGGCCCGTCCGCTCCCGCTGGCGTATCAAACTCGGCAACGCGCCACTTCCCTTTGAAAACTTGCGCGTCTGTGTGCGTGAGGTATGCGCCTTCCCATATGTGCGCGTAAATCTCTGGCGGCATAGTGGCCATAGCGTGCAACCGCTGTTCTTCTAGCTCTACAGGGAACCACGGATTGTCTGTGTGGTTCATCTCCACAATTTTAGATCGAGGCGGCATGTTCTGCACAAACCGCAAATCTACCGGGCTTCCTTCAATCTTTGGATTCCATAGGACCCATATCTCAGAACCTGGGGCGCGAATGGTAGGCTCAAGCGCTACCCACGAGTGTTCCGGCACGTCCTCTGCCTCTTCAATGATGCAAAGGTCTATCTGTGCTAGTGATTTGATGCTGCCGATATTGTGACGCAATCCTCGGAATATGAACTCGGTGCCATTGATATTGCTGCGAAGGTAATCTATGCCGACATCATATGCTTTTTCCAGCCAAGGCTCTGATGCAATAGCGTTTTTCAATTCAGCATGAAATGACTCTTTAATTGAACCCTGGAACTCTCGCGTGCAGAGAATTCGCAGCGGCTCAATCACGCCCCATATTGCGGCCATCTTTGCGAAGTTAAACGACTTGCCAGACCCTCGCCCGCCGTGTGCACCTCTGTATCTAAGGCTGCCGCGCTTGGGCGTAAATACAGGTATTAGTTTTGGCGGCGTCTTAACCTTGGCTAGTGTCATCGTCTGGCCCGACTAGCTGGATCATTGTTGGCGTCATGCTGCCATCGCTGCTTGTGTGGTCAAGCTGTTTGCGGTCGCCATAATGCCGAGGCGCAAGGCTTTTTGCAATCCACTGCACTTGAGATAGGCGGACGTTAGCGAACCGATAATCCATAGCCTCAGTGCCCAGATTGTTAAAGTCCTCAATAATCGCATCAGCTAAGTTATGCGCGGTCACTTCCTTGGCCGCTAGATACCCGTCACGAAAAACCTCGTCGTATAGCCTGTGATGCGGATTAAGCCAGCACCAAACCGTGTTGGCCTTGGGCATCTCGTCGGGATAATCACGGCAAATAGTTTTGACCCCGCCGTGGTCGCCGCTTGCGATCATTTCAAGCAAGCGGTCCTTGATCTCTCCGCTGTAGCCTTCGCGGTCGTGGCCGTGTAAATCTGTCATTTTAATAGCCTCAATATATCCTGACACGCGCCAATCTGCGCCGTTACGGTTGCGTGTCGTTCGGTAAGTAGTAGATAATTTCTGACAGCGGCGTCTGTAGGTCTGGCGATGGCTCCATTATCCACGCCGGTATTGTCGGCAGCGGCGGGCAGTTTGGGGCAGGTTGCACTGACGCGCACCCGCTCAGGATTAGCGCGCATGCGCTCAACAGTAGCGCGGCTTTGCGCGAGTTGTTGCATGTATGCTTCGTCAAGTGTGGCGATCTCCTGTTGTTTAGCCTGGGTGCGTTCATGGGATTTTGTTAGTGCATTTGCGTTAGACGCGGCAATGTCCGACAGCTTAGCTTCGTATCGCCATTCTTGAGCGTAGTACACTGCAAAGCATGCAAGCACCAAAAATGCCGTTAAAATGCTCCTGATCATTTTAGCCCCGAAAGGCACAGCTCGCGCTCTGTTGCGCGCCTGGTTACTAAGCCAGGCAAAACACGCCCGCCCGCGTGTTTCCATCGCGGCAATTCATTACAAGCGCCCTGTAGGTCGCCCGCTTTAGCTTTGCGGAGAAGTGTAGATGATCGGAAAGCGCCCACGCCAACATTGTAAGTGAACGATCCAAAAGCAGCGCGAACCATAGGAGGTGCGTCTGGCAGATGCTTGTCAACCTCTGCCATAGCCCATCCTAGGTCTTCGGATAGCAGGTCTCTGCACTGACCTAGCGTCTTAGTCTGACCCATAACCGCAGTGCCTGTGTGGCCATAGCAGATTGTCGGAATTCCTACCGGATCTAGATAAGTTGTCAGACGCTCACCCTCAAAGTAGGCAACTATGCTAGCCGAAGCGGCTAGTGATCCAGCAATTAGCGCCCTGCGAAGTGCAATCACGGCTTCACCATTTCCTGATTTTTCTATAAAAGTCGATTATTACTGCCGGAACTTTTGGCGCTATGACTATTATCTGAAAAAGCAGATAGATAATTGTCAGGATATATACCCAGCTTTGCAGCGGTATGCCAAAAACGCTCTCAGCGGATGCCACGGCAATCACTGGCGCGGCCTTCATTGCTGCGTTCCCGATGTCAATTGCAGCTTGATGTTGGCTCATTAAGCGAGGCCCCAGCCCTGTACCTAGAAAATGGTTTGTATTTCATAGATTATTGCACGGCTATGCAACGGGGGCAAATTTTAGGTGTAAAAAAGCCCTCGCTTGGAGGGCTTTTTATCTTGCAAAGGGGACGCCAATCCCCTCTTTAAATCAACAACCGGCATGCGGAAGTATCACACAAGCGCACTATATCACTTATATATTTTCATGGCAATCAGCGCATATTATTTTAGCCTGAAACCGTTATCGTACATAAGCCCGGCAATCTCTGCAATCACTTTATCGCCGGAAAATGTGCGGATAGCGTCTATTGCTGCTTCGCGCTCTGACTTGATGGGGCGAGGCCCCCTAGTGTCCATTTTTAGCGCCTTGGCTGCGCTATCTTTGCCGCCGTGCAGCTTGACTGCTTCTGTGATTTCTTCGTCCGTGTATCTCTTCATAATTAAGCCTCTGTATTCATTAGTGGGAGCGCCTAATCAGACTTTTCATTGGGTTGCATAATTTGCTCCTCCGAATGTGTGCTCAGGCGCTCCCCTGATAGATACAGCCGGGCAAGCCCGGCGTATGTCTTACGTCTTTTTCCACTTTATAGTGTCATGAGTCGTTCCTTCAATCAAATAATAAGCCGTATCACCATCATGAATTGTAATGGTTTCATCGACATATTCAGTGCGGCCTTCAAACACAATAACATCAACATTAAACGGGCCGGGCTTTGCCGTATATCTTAGCCGATCACACTCCCTTGTAGTGGTTTCTCCGTTGGCGCGGATTAGTTTTAGGCCTGGCATGGGGTCTCCGTGGTTCGGTATTTGATGATGTCGCCAGCCGCGCCAGTTCGTATCCAGCGGAGATTATTGAGTGCGCTCAGCCCTACCGTGCATCCGTCACTAAACATGATCTCGCAAATAGTGCCGTCTGGCAAAGGACACTCCCCGCCCGCCCAGTCTATCCAGTCTTGCGGCACAACCTCATCAATCGAGCGCTTGCGCCACGACTCAACAGATTCATTTTCCGGGCCGTCTAGTGCAGTGGTGAATGATGCCGCATCGCGCTCCAATCGCTCAACCTCTGCCATCGCATAGAAGCGGATCTTCTTAGCATCGCGCAGCAAGTCGCTGTGGTCTGCCTGCCCGAACCGATAGCAGGCCCGGAATATTTCACCTATCTGTGCATTCATGTTGCGGTGCCCAATAAGGTCTTGCAGCTCTGTGCAGCCCTTCGGCAGCTCGTAATACTTTGCCGTGCTTCCGTCGCTTTTCATCACTCGCAATCCTCACAAATTCTATCTAGATACGCATCAATCCTGTTTTCGTCCTGTATCTCGCCCTCAAGGCTTATTAGCTCCTCGAGTATAGATGATTCCCAATCGGATGCGTTGCGCTGCATGATCTGGCCCATCTCTTTAATGTCAGTATCAATGCCGCTAACGCTATGAATGCAGGCAAACAGGTCGTCGCCGTCCTGGCCTATCTCGGCTGTGAATTCGTAGCCGTCGTGCTTTATTGTGTGGATCATACCCTCTTTCCCCACTTAGCTTTTTTGTTCTCGGGATGCAGCAGATAATCCTCGCCCATGTCGCGTGCTAATTTGCGGATGCGCGCCTCGTTACGCTGGCGCAGCGTCATGGGAGTTGCGCAGGTGCCGCCTTCTCTGAACGTGGTCATACATCCACCCCAATGGCCAGTAGCTCCTGTTTGCGGCCTTCAAGATTCGTGATCTGCATTTGGCTGTCGGCGCGTATGTTGATGATTTGCTGGTCGATGCCGTCAACCTGGATCTGCACCATGTCAAAATCTGGCACGTCGATTTCGACGCTTTGGGTGCATAGTAGATGGTAGCCGAAGCCGGTCATGTCATGCGAAAAAGCAAGCATATCGCCAGTGCTCCAGCTCTCTGCGCTAACGTGTAAAAATATATCAAATTTCTTTTTCATCTGTAAATCTCCTGTGTGTGTACGGTCAGTATATCTATTCAGTTGCGGGCGTCTAGTGCTACCCGACGAACGGTATCGCACTCTCTCAGTTCCCGCCAAACCCGCAACCACTCCGCCCTATCGCTCACGCACACATGCAGTGCGCCTGACTTGTCTAGGTGCGGCTTGACGTTGTGGCTGCGGATGTGGAAGTGTATTGTTTGCATTATTTACCCATTGTCCTGATTCCTGTTATCCCGGCTGCGCTCGACAGTCTGAGCAAAGGCAACTCAACATCAAGCTCACGCCGGGATGCCTGCCATGATGTTTGCCAGATTACAAAAAAAACACTCGTTTGGGTGTTTATATAATTAATACATTCCTTGTATCTGCCGGTGTTTAATCCCTTACTCTTTGCCCACTCCTCAAACTCTGCCCGCATCTTGTCGCTCATACTTTATCCCCCATAAACTCAACAGCCCGCTGCCAGGTCTCCCAGCGCGTAGCATGCTCGGCATGGTCTAGCATGTCGTGGGGTCTGGCCGTTGCCGCATAGCGATAACCCTCGCCCATTCGCGTGGCCCCTGCTGGCGTTGGGTATGCTTTCTCGAATGCTTGCTGGCTGTTCATCCTATTCACTCCTAAGTGTGGGTTGCTGTTGGTCGGTTATCCAAAGATTGCTTTAATGGTTTTCAGAGCAGGATGCTCGACATACCCCTCACAAATGTCGGTATCTTTTAGCTCTGCCACTGACACGGGCAAATCATAGACCGCGCCGAAATCAATCCAGCGATAACACTCGCGGTTAGCGCAATGGCCGGCGCTTGAGCAGAATGTTTGGTCTTTGTGGGTTATCATTTTCTTTTATCCTTAGCCAAGCACTCAAGCGCAAACTGAACGCAATACGCAACAGGCAAGTGGCCTGGCGCATCCAGTGCGCTAGGCCAGAGCGGGTTATGTTGGGGGTCATGCTGCGAGCGCGCCAATTAGATCGCGTACCCATCCACGCGCCTCTGCATCCCATTCAGGATCGCCAGTTCCCTGATTAAGATCAAAAAGGCAGTCAAGCGGGTAATAGCCCCCGTCTGAATGGCGAACATAAATTCGCAACCTTGAAGACTTTCCGCTGACAATTCGAGAAGCCTCTCTCAGGCACCATTCGTCTTCATCAAGACAACTAACAATTTGAAAACCCTTTTCGTCAAACCATTGAACTCCACCAAATGCAAACAACACCCCATAATTTGGGTGCTCAATGCTTACGTCGTCTTCGCTAGTGATATATGTGCTCATTTTTTATCCTGTTTGTGTGGTCAATTTATCGAGCAAACGGAGCGCCGTCCCGCTCACCTAATATTTCGTCGTCTGCGCCGTTATCTTTTACACTGATAAGGCGTGCAAATTTATTAGGATTGCTTGCTATAGGCGGATTTCGTGTTGATGATTATTGCGTGTTTCATGTTGTTTCTCCTGTTTTTGTATTGCTGCAACAACCATCATCAGCGTTGCGCCCATCTCTTGGCATGCCAGGTTATAAGCTGCTGAGCGAGTCGCATAGTCATTAGGAGCTACGCGGCCAAATGTAGGCGCGACTCTGGCAAGGTATGAATGCTCTGCAATCATGGCTTCGGTCAAAAGGTCTTTGTGTGCGTTTTGCTTGCGTGGTGCCATCATCTTCGTTCTCCTGTTTGTGTGTAATCAGTATATGCAGCCAGTGCCTACTAATAAAGCGGGTTCCGACGAACGGTAGCCCTATTTCCGAGGCTTGGGATTTTAGCCTACCATCACCTTGCTAAAAAGAGGCTTAGCATCAAACGACTCGTCAAATGCGTCATAAACCTCAACAAAGTTGTAAGCAAGCTGGCTCCATCTCACGGTTTTGTTTGCTGCATCGTTAGGGCTGGCTGCATCTACTGTATCTGTAAAAACTACCAATTCGTTCTGCTTCACTGCGACTTGATATAGCATTTTGTCTTTCCTTTCTTTTTGCTTGGTTGGTGGATTGAGTATATGCACCCAGTGCCTAGTCGTAAACCGCTTCCCGACGAACGGTCGTCCTATTTCATCCCCTCCCCAATCGCTGCCGCTGCCCTGGTTATTGCGCGGCGGGTGGCTGTCAAGTCGTCTTGCTCTATGCATTCCTCTTTAATAAATACCCCGGCGAGTGCCAGGTTTATTGTGCAGGTGCTGACAAGCACAATGTTTTGGCTGACGGATATGCTCAGCTTCACTGCCAGCCGCAAAGCGTCGCCATCGTCTTCTAGCGAACTCCACATGCCCTGATGCCTGCCGTGTTCGTCGCAGGTCATTAGCCCGTATTGGCCGTCATACCCGTTTGTGTATTCAATGTGCCTGATCCCAGCAGCTTTTGCCGCCAGCTCAAGCAACTCCATATCTGTTTTCATTTCCCTACTCCTAAATTATTAACCCCCCGATCATAGCACCAAGCCGCTAGGATAGGACTACCGCTCGTCGCTTTGTGTGTATGGGTTGATGTGGTCACTTTGTGACTCGTCGGTCAGGTTTTTACTGGTCGGTCACGTTTTAGTTTGCGCACAAAGTAAAGTGTGGATCAAATAGCGCATCCACACCCTAGTTAAGCGCTTGATTTTAATATCGAATTTGCCTGTTTTAGGGGGTCAGGGTGTGGATAGTGTGGATGTTTTCCTAGTAGTTAGTGCGTTATCTCAACCCAAGGGCAGGTATATCCCCCTGCATCTCTGCCCTTGGGCTCCTTTATACTCTATTTATCTTTTACCCTATTCTATCTATACCTCTATACCTAATAGTAATTTATACAATAAAAACAATAACTTAATAAGGGTGTAGATGGGGTGTGGATTGATTTTTATCCACACCCTAGCAATCAATAAAAAACCCGCCGTAGCGGGTCAGCAGTACATTGGCACTGTCAGTAACCATTCAGCTTCTTAGGGCACAGCAGCAGCTTTTTACCCTTGCTAGTCTTCTCTCTGCCCCCGTTGAGCTTGCGAACCAAGCCAGCAGCCGTTGCGGCGTCCCTTGTAGTCGGCCTATCCATACCGCTATCCATAAGGATCTCTGTCGCCTGCGCCCACCTCCACGTAGCGTCTGGCGCGTCCCAGTCAAGGCCGCTTCTAATGCGTTCCTCTACAGGATCAAGCGCCATGAATCCCTCGTTGTGCTTGTTAAGGGCATCCATCTCATCAGGCAACAGATAGTGGCCCTCGCCTGCATCCCATAGCGCTTTGACCTCTGCCCATACTTGCTGCATGTCTAGCGCATGGCTGTGATCTAGCGCTTCACACTCGATAGTCCAGTAACGGCGGTTGCCGGTCTGGTCGTGCAGGAACTCACGCGGGTTGACGGAGCCAAAGAACACTGTACGCCTCGCAAACTTCGACTCTCGGCGAGCATAGGCGCGACGCAAAACATCGTTATCCTTGGTGATAAACGCCTTGAGCGCGGCAACGTCAGCCTTGCGGAACGTGCTATCCAGCTCGCCAAGCTCGACCAGCCAGTATGAGCAGGTTTGCTTAACTGAGTCCTTGTCATCCGGGCGCAGCAGCAAGCCGTCCTGTAGCAAGCCTAGCTCGGCAGGCACAAGCGTTTTGAACCACTTAGTCTTACCGAGGTACTGCGCGCCTTGAAAGACCAGAACGCCAGCCGCAGAGACACCGTTAGGGCGATATGCCGCAGCAATGGCGCTGATCATCCATCTTTTCATTAGCGTGTCCTTTAGTTTGCCGATAGACGGGTCTGTCCATTCATCGCGGGCGGTTACTGTTGCAAACATAGCGGCAAGCCTAGACACGCCATCCCAAGGCTTTGAGTCTATCCATTGCGCTACCGGGTTGTAGGGGTTTTTGTCGGACAAGTAGGTTATAAAGTCGCCCAGCTTGTCAGTCGGAAAGTCAAACATGCTGCATTCTGACGTTAGCCACGCAAGCGAGGCGTTAGCCTGGTTGTCAACAGAAAAGCCCTCGTTAGGAATAATTATCTCTTCGTCCTTGGCTATGACGTTATAGCGCAAAGTTACGCCAAGCCGATTGCATATCTCGCCCAGGTTATCAATGTGCTTGAGCGGCTTGTTTCGCGAAGACATCCAAGGCAGGGGGGCTTGATAGTTGCAGCCCTGTGCGCTTGCCGCCGGGGAAACAGGAAGGCGGGCGGGCATAGGCAATCCGACTGCGCTGATACGTGTTGGCGCTGCTGGTTGCTCGCTGTACTTGGGCGCAGACCGCATACCCATAAGATCAGCCGCATGCTTGACCGCTGCCCGGATGTCGCCGTTGTGTTCATAGTGCGAGAACAGGTCGAAGGCATTAACCGGTTTGCCAGTGTCGTCGCTTCCTAGAGGATCGCTTGCGTGATGAATCCAGCAGGACTCACCGTCAGGGAACAGCACAACGCCCGGCAGTCCGGTCCCTGAGTGCGGTGACAGCCATCGCTTGCCTATACGGTTGTAACCGTAGCGGGTCAGGCAGTCGGTTAGCGTGTTGGCCGCAAGAAAGGCATCAATGACGCCATCGCCTTTGGGCTGTAAATGCTTGGCTCTAGGCTTTGGCGCTTCCGGCTCAATTGACCAAGGACACATTGCCTGCATCTGCGGCTTGAATTTCTCAAAGTCTCCCCACATAGCAAGCAGCCAGCGCGGCGGCTCTGGCCAGTCCTCGGCAGGTTGCGTGATCCATTTGTAAGGTAGGCCGGTATCAGGATGGATAGAGGGTGGTAAAATATCTAACCTCTGCTTTCCATCTGTTGCGCTGCGCAATTCAAATACGGTAAAAGACTTTGCTTGGTCGTCTTCGCGCTTCCAGTTAAGCTTTCTGTATGGCAACTCAGCCCCAGCAGGCACGCGAAACATTAGCCGCATCCCTTTGCTGGCGCCTTGAATTGTTGGTGTGGCATTGATCAGCGCATCAAGCTCAATGCCAAAGCACTCACAAATAAGGCTGAACGACTCAAGGCAATCAATGTCAAGGCTGCACACTGAGGACGGCCCAAGCGCTACGCCCATGTTCCAATCAGGCTTGGCTTGGTAATAATCCTCAGCATCTTGCGCATCAGTAATGCAGGTATTGCCCCAGTCGTTAGCGCGTGGAAATTTACGCTTAGGCTCTACAGGTACTAGGTGAAAACCAAAGCGCTCAACGTAACGGCGCGCATACCAACTAATCGAACGGCTCATTGTGCCTGCCCCGCTGCGATAAATGTATGCACAGCGCGGCCTTCAGGTATTTCAAGGTGGGTTATGTATGGGCGGTTGCCGTGTTCTGGTAGCTTTACCACGTCTAGGCAGCTAAGGCACTGGACGCAATATTGTATGGCACCGTTAGGCATAGTTCGCTTCGCGTAAATCTTTTTGCCCTGATGATCGCAATCATTCATTCGCTTAATTCCCTGTTGTTTATTTGTTGGCCAGCAAGTCTAGCGCATCTTGGGGGGATCGGCATATACCTGCAATACCGCCAAATCGGTTAACCAGATCAATAAATGCAAGCTGCTGCATTGTGGCACGACCCTTGCATGCTTTTACTTCTACAGCCAAAAACTGACCGCTTGGCGTTATGCCAATTAGGTCGCACGATCCGACACACAAGCCAAAGCGTATCGGCACGCCGTTGCGGTCAGGCAGTACGCCCACGTTATTGCGCCAGACAGTACAGCCCGCATCGGATAGCGCTAGCATTATCAGTTTTTGTATGTTTGACTCCTTCATTAAAATACCTCCACAGGCTGGGTTATGTCGTATTTTTTTCTAACCATTGGAAGGCTTATATGGCCGCAGTGCGCTGCATACTCTGCCGCCAGCGTAATCATCCCCCAAGACTGGTGAAGTCCGACATCAGGCATTTCTATATACTTTAATCCGCTAAGCGCAGTAATTGGAATTTCCGGGCCTGTCAGCATAAAATGCTTATTGATTAAGCTTTCTTGGCACATGCGCTCATGATCGTTGCCGCCAATCATTGTTTCATACACGCACGCAAACGCCCAGTCATACGCCGTGTGCATAATTGACCTGTCAATTGTTTTTAATCCCACTCTTGATTCTATGTAAGTGCTTGAAGGGCCTCTAATCATCCATTCTGTTCTTGGTAAAGTAGCCATTAACTTAAATTCTAGGCTGTCTGTCATTGCGTAAACCTTAACCCTTTTGCCCATGCTTAGTGCAAATAAGCCAGGACGAACGGCAACCATTATTCTATCTATCTTTATCTTGCTTTTCATATAGACACCTGCGCCAAAGCCTTAGCCTCGAAGATTTGTTTTTTTATTGCGTCGTAGTCAGCAGGAAGAGGCTTTCGGCCTTCCCTTCCAGCCAACACATTGACCGCCCACCCTAGCGGATTATTTACTTGCTTGCGCTTGGCTAGCTCATACAATTCTATCCCTGTCTTTGCCCGTCCCTGCTCCTGCCGCTTGTTCTTGCGCTCTGTCGCCTCCTCAACCTTGGCCAGTTCGCCGTCAATAATTTCCATCTCCCGCGTCTTCATTTTCTCGATAGGCGCTCCGCAGCTTGGGCAGGCATCAAGCCCAGGTCGGAAAACATGCCAGCACTTACGGCACTGCTGCACGGATATATCAGGCTCGTCGCTACTTGCCCGTTTGCCTTTCTTTGCGCTTTCTAGCGTCCATTCCCGGTCCTCGTCTGGCAGGCCATGCACTTTCCAGTTGCCCACATGGTCAAAGATCAACAGCGAGTCCTTGCCCTTGGCTGGCCGCAGTCCGCGCCCGATACCTTGCAGCCATACAATTAGAGACTTGGTAGCGCGCAGCCATTGCACGCACTCAATAGCCGGGATGTCCACGCCCTCAATTAGTAGTTGCACGTTGACCAGCACAAGCGTAGTGCCAGCTTCAAACCGTCTAAGCCTAGCATCCCGTTCAGCATCAGTCATGCTGCCCTCTAGCGCCTCGGCAGGGACGCCGGCAGCCAAGTAAGCAGCGCACACGTCCGCAGCGTGCTTGAGCGTCACGCACATGACAACGCAACGCTTGCCGCTTGCATGCTTAATGTAATGCTGTACTGCGTCGCCGGTAATGGTCGGACGGTTTACCGCTTCCTCTTGGTCTTTTTTGTTGTAGTCGCCTGCCGTTGTCTTGACGCCTGACACGTCAGCCAGTTGCGGCGGCGCAAGGATCTCATAGTCGCATAGATAGCCTGCCTCAATTAGCGATGCAACGGTTGGCCCCTGAACGATGGTGTTGAATATGTCACCAAGCCCCTTGCCATCAGTGCGCGACGGTGTGGCGGTCAAGCCTATGACCTTGGCGTCAGGGTAGGCGTCCAGCACTAGACGATACGTTGCAGCAGCAGACCTGTGCGCCTCGTCAATTATGATCAGGTCAAACGGCTCATACTGGCCAAGCCTGTTCACAAGCGTCAGAACACTGGCAACCTGCGCCCGTTGCGGCGAGCGACCTTTGCCGCTTGCAATCATGCCATGCTCTAGCTTTTGCTGCCAAAGCGCCCTGCTGGTCTGCTGTAGCAGTTCGTTCTGGTGAACAATAAAGACAGACCGTAAGCCTCGGCGGGTAGCGGTGCCCATCATATGTACTGTAAGCGCCGTCTTGCCTGAGCCTGTCGGTGACTGTATTAGCACGGAGTTGTGCTTCATTAGGGCATTGCGTGCGTCTGCAATAATTTGTTCCTGATATGGCCGCAGATCAATCATTCTCGCCGCCCTCATTCTCGCCCGTCAGGTAGTCGCTGATTCTTTGCATGGTTGAGTTAGTCGGGTTGCCGTTCTGACCGTTAGCAATTGCCCACAACTGCTGTCTGCTCATGTTTATTCGGCACGCCACATAAGCCAGATTTTTATCTGCAAGCTCTCGGCGTATTTCCTTTAGCGTCATCATATATTATGCCCTTAGTTGTTTTCCGTGTTGACACAATACACCAGCATGCCCATAATGTGCAAACACAAACAGGAGGGCGCGTTAAATGATAACCAAAAGCCTAAGCAACGCCGAATACCACGCACACCCAAGCATCAGCAAATCCGGGCTTGATCTTGTAGCCCGTAGCCCAGCGCATTTTATGTATGGCGAGAAGCGCGAATCAACGCGGGCAATGGTCATCGGGTCTGCCATTCACGCGGCAATCTTAGAGCCGCAGCGTTTTGCGACTGATTACATGCTGCTCAAAGACGTGGCAGACCGCCGCGCCAGCGAGTATAAGCAGGCCGTCAAGGTTCACACTGCCGAGCTAGTTCTGGTCGGACATGAAGCTGATTTTGTCAGCGGCATGAAGGAATCGGTAAGCCATAACTACGAAGCATCTATGATGCTAGCAGAACCCGGCCAAGCTGAGTTGTCGGTATTCAGCACAGACCCAGAAACCGGCGTGCAAGTTAAATGCCGATTCGACTGGATGACATATAGCGGAGCTGCGCTGGATCTAAAAAAGACGCAAGATGCCCGCGCCGATGCTTTCAGTAAGTCAATCATGAATTACCGTTACCACGTACAGGCGGCATTTTATAGCGACGTGTGGCAGTGGGAGACCGGCGAGGAATTGCAGGCGTTTAAGTTTCTGGCAATGGAAGAACGCATGCCGCATTTCGCTAAACTCTGGCAGCTTGACGATGTGTCGCTTATGATCGGTCGCCAGCTATACCGGAAGGCGCTTAACACTTATGCGCGCTGCCTAGATTCTGGCGCATGGGATATGCAGGACGGTGGCACAGAGTTAATAGCTTTGCCAAATTGGGTTATGAATGAATTTATTGATCAGGAGTTAGATAACAATGGGTGACATTTCGCACGCGCTGGTGGCCAAGTCCGACCAGCTAAATTCGATGGATATTTTGGGCGCAGAGCCGATAATCCGAATTCGAGAAGTTAAGGACACCAAGGCACCGCAGCAGCCCGTCTGGATATACTTTGACGGCGACAACGGCAAGCCGTGGAAGCCTAGCAAGGGCATGCTCCGCATATTGGGCGCTGGCTGGGGCTTTGAGTCTGACGCATGGATTGGCAAGCACGTTCAGATATTCTGCGAGCCAACAGTAAAATATGCAGGCGAAGAAGTCGGCGGTGTTCAGATCCGCGCAATGTCAGATATTAAGCAGGCCGGATTAAATGCCGTGTTAGCTATCAGCAAGACCAAGCGCACGCCATTCAAGGTTGCATTCTTGAAGGTTGACGCTGCCGCGTATCCTGCCGAGCGTTTCGCCAAAGCACTGCCAGCCATGGCCGCAAAAATGGAAGACGGTAGCATGACCCTGCATCAGGTTATTGCTCAATGCCAAAAGACCGGAGCGCTATCTGCCGAGCAGTTGCAGCAGTTAGAGCAAGCAGCCCCGGTGCATATTGAAGATGAACAGCAAACCCCCGACCAATCAGATGAGGTAATGTAATGAATATTTTGACAGTAACAGGCAACCTAGGCAAAGACGCAGAAGTACGTACAGCAGGCAGCGGCACCGTATGTAGTTTTTCTGTAGCGATGACAGCAGGCTATGGCGACAAGAAGCAAACCGTCTGGATTGACTGCTCGGTGTGGGGCAAGCAAGCAGAGGGAGCGCTTCCTGGCTACCTAAAGAAAGGCCAGCAGGTAGCAGTCAGCGGCGAACTGTCAACCCGCGAGCATGAGGGCAAAACGTATTTGCAGTTGCGCTGCAATACCGTTGACCTGATCGGGAAGAAAGAAGACAACCAGTCGTCCGCCACGTCGCCTCCTGCGCCGGTAGCACAGGCAGCAACACAGCCAGCCAGCTCCTTCGACGACGACAGCATCCCGTTCTAAATGGATCACGTTAGGCCTTCCGACGCCATAACAGCAGTCCTGCGCGGTGATGCCGCTATTAGATCAGCTATCGGTTGTAAGCCAAGCAATAGCAAAACACAAGAAGGTAAAAAAACCATGAGCGAAGTAATGACGCGAGCGATTATTCGCATGCCTTATGCTAGGGCCATGTCGGGAGACATGACAAGACGGGTTTTCTATGCCCGCGCCCAGTTCCTTTTAGAAGATAATGAAGCAAAGGATGCGCGGATAGAAGACTTAGAGAGATTGCTGAAAGCGCACTACATCACACAATTTTCCATTCGCTCGGAGGCATGACATGCTAAGCACAAACGACATAACAGCCCGCGACGCAGACCGCGATCAAATCGCCAGACTGACATCGGCGTTCATTTCCAAAGGCGGCAAGGTGCTCTGTATTCCAACAGGCTATAAGCCGACAGAAAACCCTATACTTGACAAAGTAAAGGCCGTAAACAACCTAAAGCAAAGGCGCGCCGCAATGATGCATAACGGCAAGATCATGACGCAAAAAGAAATTGTTAAAGCTACAGGAATAAACTGGTCAACACTTCGCTCACGGATGCAGCAAGGCATGACGCTACAGGAATCCATTGACAAAGTAGCGCGCAAAAAGGTTGATTATTTGTGATCGAGGTAAAACTAACCAGGCTAGAGAAAATAGCCGCTATTGTAAAAGACCACGAAGCGGATTGTTTTGATTCGCTGGTCGCTGAGTACGCCGAAATGGGCTTTAGCCGGTACGCTATAGCCCGGCGCTTGCTGGGAATTGATGTCAGGACGATGATGAATAATTTATCGAGGCCGGTTGTTTTCCAGAAGGCCGGGCATCACGAATGGCACGATCGTGTAGCCAATGCCGCAGCTATCAGGACTTCGCGCATAGCCAACGGAAATTGTCGGATGATAACGATTGAGGGAGAAACCAAGCACCTAGCCGAGTGGGCTAGGTGCATGGGGGTTTGCGAAAGGACTGTTATTAGGCGTTCCCAGACCGTGCTTTTATAGCGTAGCGGCCAGGGTAAACAGATCGTCTAGCTCAACATCGCTTAGGCCAAGGGACTGGCCCATTGTCAGCACTAGAGGCTGATTTCTTTCAACAACCCCGCTTTTATTCCACTCAATATTTGCCAGAGAGCGATCAGGTTCAGGCAGTTCGTCAATTGTTGTTTGTATTCTGGCAAGATAACCGGCTTCAAAAAGCGCTAGGCTGGCTTGGCGCATTGTGACTACTTGGGGGATGGGTGTTGGCGATGGCACAACAACAGGCCGCTGATCCAGCACGTCCCACCCGAAACCATTCCACCGCGCAACTTCGCTGCCGGTTGTTTCGGGTGGCTTTAGCGTGAAACATGGGGATGGAAGCGGCCCCAATGGGTCTATTTGAACCGCCTTAATAAAAATCCTTTTGGCGTCAACAGTATAAAAAGTGATCATATCATGTCGCCTTTATGTATGTTTTTAAAGGGTTTTGAACGACGGGGGACGTTGGTAGTTTGAATTGGGTGCTTGTATCATATCCGGCTGCGATATAAATAGTAATAAACAGACTGCTGACGTGCGCTACAGATAGATAATTTCCGTCCGGCGATATTGCTGTTCCAAAGCTATTGCTTGTTGGCAAAGTTGCTGGGTTATCTAGTTTTGTAAAGACATCTCCAGATCGTTTATAAATAGTAATAAACGGACTACTGTTGTGCGCTACAGATAGATAAGTTCCATCTGGCGAGAATGCTGTGCCATTGCCTGTGCTTGTTGGCAAAGTTGCTGGGTCATTTAGTTTTGTAAAGACATCTCCAGATCGTTTATAAATAGTAATATACGGACTACTGGTGTGCGCTACAGATAGATAAGTTCCATCTGGCGAGAATGCTGTGCCACGGCCTGTGCTTGTTGGCAAAGTTGCTGGGTTATCTAGTTTTGTAAAGACATCTCCAGATCGTTTATAAATAGTAATATACGGACTGCTGATATGCGCTACAGATAGATAAGTTCCATCTGGCGAGAATGCTGTGCCATTGCCTATGCTTGTTGGCAAAGTTGCTGGGTTATCTAGTTTTGTAAAGACATCTCCAGATCGTTTATAAATAGTAATATACGGACTACTGGTGTGCGCTACAGATAGATAAGTTCCATCCGGCGAGATTGCTGTTCCATAGGCTGCGCTTGTTGGCAAAGTTGCTGGGTTATCTAGTTTTGTAAAGACATCTCCAGATCGTTTATAAATAGTAATATACGGACTACTGGTGTGCGCTACAGATAGATAAGTTCCATCTGGCGAGAATGCTGTGCCACGGCCTGTGCTTGTTGGCAAAGTTGCTGGGTTATCTAGTTTTGTAAAGACATCTCCAGATCGTTTATAAATAGTAATA
>Ga0222647_1000115_pt1 | contig 42801 bp, 28 predicted proteins | sample AntAcemetagen333_FD_179864 | JGI IMG/M metagenome (GOLD analysis project Ga0222647, IMG submission 179864) | Saline water microbial communities from Ace Lake, Antarctica - #333 | ecosystem: Environmental > Aquatic > Non-marine Saline and Alkaline > Saline | place: Antarctica: Ace Lake...
GTTTAGCTGCGGGTACGTATTCAGTTACTGTTACTAATGGCTCTGGTTGTACGTCATCTGCTGTTTCACTTACCGTGGATGCTCAACCCGTTACGCCTGCTGCTCCCACTGGTAGTGTAAGTTCTCAACCTAGTTGTGTTGTTGCTACGGGTACTATTACTGTTAGTTTACCCGCCAACGGGACTGGTATCTCTTACACGGTTACTAGTACGAGTCCTGTGGTCGCGTCAGTTTCGAATGCAACGGGTCTTTTTTCTGGTTTAGCTGCGGGTACGTATTCAGTTACTGTTACTAATGGTTCTGGTTGTACGTCATCTGCTGTTTCACTTACCGTGGATGCTCAACCAATTACCCCTATTGCTCCTACGATACTTTCACCTGTAACGTATTGTCAAGCGGCAACGGCAACGGCTTTAACGGCAACGCCACCGAATGGCTCAACGTTACTTTGGTATACAACGGCAACTGGTGGAACGGGCAGCACAACGGTATCAACACCAGTAACAACGACAGCTGGTACGACCAGTTTTTATGTTAGTTCTGTAAGTACTGCGGGTTGTGAGAGTTCGACTCGTGCTCAAATTGACGTAAACGTGACTGTGTGCAGAGTTATATACGCTTTTAATGACAATAACTTGACACCCATTAATACGCTTGTTTCTGGGGATGTCCTCATAAATGATGACATTAATAACGGGACTGGCATTCTGGTAGTTACAGTCACTCCTGTGCAGCAGCCCGGCAATGGAATTGTTACGCTGCAATCAGACGGAACTTACACGTATACTCCTTCACTCAATTTCACGGGAGTAGATTCGTTTATTTACCGCACTTGTGATCAGGGAAGTCCGGCGGTGTGTGCCACGGCTACTGTTTATATCAAGATTATTAATGAGAACGACCCAGTTAATAATAACCCACCGATTGCTCACGGGGACAATTACTCCACTACTCCGGTAATAGCAGTAACTGGTAATGTTTTACTGAATGACAAAGATCCTGACGCAGGACAAACGTTAACGGCTGCGAAGCTGTCTGATCCGGCAAACGGAACGGTGGTCTTGAACAGTGACGGAACGTTTACCTACACGCCCAATTCGGGTTTTACGGGTACAGACACCTTCATTTATACTGCATGTGATACGGGAAGTCCTACGGAATGCGATGATGCCACGGTACAAATCGAAGTAAAAGAAGACCCGACACCGGGCAATAATCTGCCACCAGTTGCTATTAGTGATTTGGTAATTACTCCTTTAGGTATTAACGCTATTGGTAATGTCTCGCAAAATGATACTGACCCGAACGCGACTACTTTAACAGTAAATACCACCCCAATCTTGTTGCCAGCTAACGGCACAATTACGTTATCTCCTGACGGTAGTTATACGTATATTCCTAATGGTAGTTTTACTGGAATAGACAAAGTAGTGTATGAAGTATGTGATGCGGGAACGCCCGTACAATGTACTCAAGCAACCCTAATTATTTACGTCTTAGAAGGAAAAGTATCCCTACTACCTAAAGCTTACTTGCAAGGGTCACTCTTTGGAGTAGCTGCTTCGGATATGCTGATGCGTGATGACTTACGTGTTAAAAACTTGATTCCGCTTTCAAGTCCTTATGATGCTATTGGTCTGACAGCACTTACAGCAACAGTAGATACTGATGCTACTGTATTAGCGGTAACGGGTGCAAATGCAATTGTTGACTGGGTGTTCGTAGAGCTAAGATCAGCCACGAATAGCCAACAAGTTGAAGATAGTCGTTCGGCATTAATTCAGCGTGATGGTGATATCGTAGATGTTGATGGTGTATCTCCAATTACTTTCTCGCAGGTTTCATCTGGTAGTTATTACGTGGTTATTAAGCACCGAAACCATTTAGGTGTCATGACGCAATTGCCCATTGCGTTATCTCCCACTACTACTACCGTCGACTTCCGTTTAACAATAACCCCAATTTATACAATCAGCAGTTCAGTAGTTAACAAAGCTCGGATAAATGTTGAGCAGGGTGCTGCTCTTTGGGCTGGAAACGCATTGTTTGATGATACGGTGGCTTATCAGGGATCATCCAATGACGTGAACCTAATTTATGATTTAGTGATTAAGGATGCCAATAACATTTTTGATAATCCTTCCTTTAAAATTAAAAGTTATAACCAAGGTGACCTCAATATGGATGGTGAAACTATTCTTCAAGGTTCTGGAAACGACTTAGAGTATATGTACCAAAATGTTATTAATAACCATCCAGGTAATGCGTTGAACTTAATCTTTTTCAGCATCCAAGAACAGTTGCCTTTGTAAGAATTTTAGCTGGTTCGGGCACGAAATATACCCGAACCTTCACCAAACTTATGCTGCAAATATGAAAACGTTACTCAATCGAATGTTTTACGTATTTTCATTCTTTGCAATAAACATAAGTTTGATGGCTCAACAGTCTGCTAATACCGTAAATTAAAGGTAACCTAACTACGGTTAATTTAATACAAGGTAGATTCAGGACTATTTCTGGTCCTTTTGCCGTCTGTAATATAAACTATGTGGCCACTATAACTGCCGCGGGCACTCCGGTTACAACGGCAGTTTTGTCTAATGATACAAAGATGGTAGCTTGGTCAACATTGCTGAGTTGTGTGAAGGGGAGTCAATTAAATTCTTCCTTGTTAAGTAAAGCGAGATACCCCTCAACTGTTAAGAAGGATTAAAGGTGGAGTATTTTAAGACAATAATATATTTACCACACAGGTCTGCTGTAAAGGAATAATATGCACTTCAATAACCGTAGAAACCAGATAATGAATAAATTGAAAACCGTACTTCTATTAGCTTTTTTATCTTGTGTGGGCACAAGTAGCTACGCACAACAATCTTCACTTAATGAGGTAAAGTATATGATTACTTATGATGAATCAGAAGGCTTGTTTATAGCTTGGGTTGTTCCAAGTTATAGCACGCCTAATTTTAACAATCCGGATAGTGAAGAAAAAGGAGCAACAGCTCAGTTATCAATCAAGGTCCCTAATGGCTTTGTCATAAGTTCTTTTAAAAGTATCAAAGGTAATTGGGACGGCTACGCAACGAAGATAGGCAGCGAGGCGGCTTTTAAAGAAGCTGGTCTAACCACTGGAATGGAGCATTATATCATAGGCAAAACGCCTAGTGAAACAAACTACGGAGTTTTCAAAGCCGGAGAGCCTGTAGCTTTATTTTCTTTTATCGGTAAATCTGAGAACCCGAATCTGATTGCGATTGTAGATAAAGACGACGAGTTTGTTAAGACTGCGTATAATGAGTTATCTTTAAACGTAGCTCCAAGTTTTTATTCACGTTCGGGACAAAAGGCAAACTCTACAAGTAAGCCTTTAGAGCAATTTACTAAAAAGACTGTACTTGCAGAAGTTATAAAAGAAGCCGTTGAAAAGTTAGGGGCAACCGAAAACCTCTTTCCAGGTGAAGCCTCTTCCGATGAGCTGTTAGTTTACCCAAATCCTTCGGATAGCATCGTGCATATCAAGTATTTTTCATTGCGTGAGGGAGTAGGTGCTAAAGTTGAGATTGTTGATCAAAACGGTGCTGTATTGCAAGAGAAATCTGAAAGTACGCGTAGCGGGTTTAATACAGCTACACTAGATATTTCGAGTTATTTAGGTTCGATGTACTTTGCGAAGGTTATAATTGGGAACAAGGTAATTTCTAACAAAATAATCAAGATAAATTAGGGTTTAATTCACACTGAATGACGGTTTAAAACTACTTAAAAAGCACAAGGGTTTTAAATAACTTCGTAAGAAAGAAAGCATACCAATGGTGTGCTTTCTTTTGGTAAGAGTCAAACTGCTAATAGCAACTGATGTTACGCATTCAAAGCAATAGCTTTTAGTAGTGTAAGTTCTTTAAATGCCGTTCTGTTGGCGGCGAGGCAAACTTTAGTACTTATTGCGAAATGGCTCAAGTTTGAGGTGAAATTAAATTTTGTAAGTTTAATGTATGCGATACTTGGCGAAAATGTGTTTGGTAAGTAATAGCGGGAACCCTAAGCCTTTTAGCCAAAACCTTCTGGGGTAGTGTTAAGTATTTCGAGTTCGTCGATCCTTGGTTAACGCATTATATTGTGGTCATTTCTGGAAGCGGCAGCCGAACGTTTGACCTTCATTCCAAAAATGAAGGACTTTCTTCCCTTTTGTCGATGAATTGTATGTTGTCTGTGGGACCGAATCAACTACTGGCTAGCGTGTAATGGAACCTGAGTGACTATTCTTTCGAACATCTTGTTCTTTCCCGTTTGTTCTTGACGTCTCAGAAGCCGATACCCTTCTGCATGATCCTTAACCGATAGGGGCTGGCGAGGGGAGAAGGCATTGAACATGCTAGAGCCTCTCACCGTCCGCCTCGCTGATTGATTAAAAGAGCAGCGGATTGCATCATTTCTGTTCGTGTGTGGTTTCGTGATAATGATATCGTCGAATATTAGGCAAGCTTCATCGGTGCGGGAGTTCCAGTACTAGTGGCCTGAACTATTACCAAAGTTTACCGGAAGTAAATTCGTTCTCTTATAGAAAACTGGTAAGCGAATCATTTGAAATATTCCTATTGACAAGCCGTGATAACCGTATTACCGACGCTTTATCAAAACTCGATAGTAAACCTGTGTAAAATCTAGTGAGGAGCCTTCCACTAAGCAAAGTTAAGGCTTCAAGCGATTTTTATGTCTTTGTATAACATGGGTAAACAATATGGCAGCGATGGCTAAAGGAAGTTTGGGAGGAGTAGTTATAGTCTTCTTCTGTAATTCTTAAACCTATAAATTTCACCTTGCGACTCAAGATATTATTCTTTCAACGTAAGTAAGCGATATGTATTCATTGGATACTGAGTATTCGTTTTGTTTACTCTTTAGCCATTTTAATTTAGGGTAGGAGGCTTTGAAAAGCTGTTCATATTATAAAAGCATACTCGTTCACCTCCACCTAAATTTAGGTAAATTTTCTACTGGCTCCATGAATTCTTATGATAAGCCCGTCCTTCAATTAATCAGATACTAATTCAGCACAACACAAAAATTAATTTGTAAAGTCACGGCACTGGCTCGAAGACTGTAGGATATATCCTCCAAACCTCACGTATTTTTTTCAAATACACTTTATATAAAAAGGTTACTGTTGCCGTTCCGCGATTGTTCGCACCCGTTTATCGAGTAATATATTCTCTCCATTCTTATTGAGATACTTTTATAAACGATAATTAATGACATGAGAAAACTTCGCCTGCTATCTTTTATTCTTGCATTCTTTTATTGCTTTGAATCTCTCTCTCAAAACTACACTTACTTGGGGTCTTACGATTCGCAAGGTGTTCCAAACTATCTAACAACTAATGATGAGCTTGATGCAGACTTTTTGAGTAGGGTGAGCTTCTTTACCAGAAAGCTATCCAGTGCCTTACTATAACGCTGATTATATTGCCACTGGTATTGAAACTAACATAATCCTGGAAGACAGTGCGAATATTTGGGTTACATTCGTAAAAGAAGGTGCAGGATATAAAAATGCCTTAGGTTATTATGTTTTTGATGCAAATAACCCGCCTGCTACTCCACCACCTGCTGAACAAATCAACATTATATTCCCAAATGTTTCGAACCAAGATAGTGGTGGCGGTCTACTTCCTGGAAATAAAGTAAATATTGGTCTATTTCCTGCTGGAATCGGCATCGGCTGGGTACTGGTGACAAATGGATGGGATAGCAGCAAGCAAAAGGTGGGTCAGGGCTACTGGACCGTTTTTTCTGAGCCTACATATAACCCTGAAAGTGACCCTACGCTTCAATATCATAATGTGCAACTTATAGACGAGGAGACGGAAAGGGTTGTATTAGGATTTGAGCATATGAGAAGGGATTACTTTTCTGATATAGCTATTAAGACGTCTAATGCTGTGAATTTGAACGATGTAGACCTCGGTGATGCCGAAGGTTTTGCGATTCTTTCAAAATCAGGAATCACTAATGTTTATCCATCTGCTGTCACAGGAGATGTGGGCACAAGTCCAATAACGGGGGCTGCCCTTTTATTAACATGTAATGAAGTTGATGGAGCGATATATACAGTTGCTGCTGCGGGTCCACTTCCTTGCAGAGTGACTGATGCTCCACTATTAACAACAGCTGTGCTTAATATGCAAACGGCGTATACGGATGTCGCAGGACGCACTAACCCTGATGTTTTAAATTTAGGAGCTGGAGTTATTGGAGGACAAACGCTAACATCAGGGGTTTATAAGTGGACAAGCACCCTTGTTGTTGCAACTGACATAACACTTGAGGGTAGACCGGATGATGTATGGATATTTCAAGTTGCCGGAACTTTTAATATGAGCTCTGCCGTTAAAATCAGTTTGGCTGGGGGTGCACAAGCCAGAAATATTTTTTGGCAAGTTGCGGGTGCGGTTACCTTAGGTACAACAAGTCACTTTGAAGGAACCTTGTTGGGTAAAACCTCCATTGCTGTGCAAACGGGAGCAACTGTAAACGGAAGGTTGCTTGCACAAACAGCGGTAACACTTCAAACTACCACAGCAAGAAATCGAACCACAGGAAGCAAGCGAAACGCAGGACTTTAATGATGCCGTCTTTTTTATAACTATAGATCCTATTGAAGCCATAGCACTTGAGAATATTAATTACACAAAGCCGGTTGAAGGAGATATAAGTTCGGGAAATCAGGGTGGGTTAGAAAGTGATGGTTCTCTTGCGGAGAAAATTGCCCGAAGAAATATCCAGAAAGAATTAATCAACAAGGATTTAAACAGGTATACTTCTTCATCAATGGCGATTTATACGCAAGTGAAAGGGGTGTTTTCCAACCTGAATGATACGCCACTGAGTGTTTTGGTGCCAGAATTGGGTCCAGACTCTACCGTTGCTTATCAGAGTACTCCGTTGGACCTTCTTGACCTGACCAATGCCGTAGAAGTATTATCCATTGATTATTTTGATGAAAATTTACGTAAAGCGGTTTGTTTAGTCACTAAAACACAAGGTGCGGTTTATAGTCACACCAAAAGCATTTGTGATAGAGTTGGTGGAGCCGAATTGATCGGCACAAGCACGATTTTAATAGGTGGCGTGTATCCTGGCACTTTAATATCTATAAAAGGGGCAAATGGTGGAATTGAATATGCCATGTCTTTCTCCCTACAGGAGATTGCATCTAACGTATCTGAATATAGCAGTCACTGGAATATTAACGATTACGCTACTGGCGGCATGTTTATTAATTTTCAATTGTGGGGGAAAAAGCCATCAGATGTATTTTTCTTAAGCGAAGAGATTCTAGGTATTTTTAACGAATTATTCGACCTTACTAAGAAACCCGCTTTTACGCAAAGCCCTAATTTATTGATGAGAAGGGGAGAGTATAGTCAAGGAAAACTGAAGGCCACTTTAATTAATAAAAAAAGAAGGGCTGGTATGGTTCATTTTGAAGGTACGCTAAGAAATTCTGAACAAACTAATTCCGTAGCTTTTCACGATAGTCTTACTTTAAGCGGAGCTTACTTGCAAGAGGTTCAATTTAATACGCAAGGAGCTTTTGACTTAGGGCTTAATATTTATTCAGAAGATCCTAATGTAGTAGATGCTGTTTACTTGGCTGATGGGGCTTGGATAGCCAATTATGAGGAATCCAATGTGTCAGATACGAAACTGATTATTAACCCTTTGGATAGAATTTCGGGAAAGACCAGTAATTATTTGGTAGAACGGAGTTTTCTGGCTTCGGGGAAAGTTAAAAACTATTATTCTGTACACCGGCCATTAAGGTTAGGTTTACGCAAGGTCAACTTCTCTGATTACAAATACCTATCATTTGTGGCGAAAGGAAGCTCGTCCATAGAAGTAGTGATTAGCCACGAAGGGGTTACGGAATGGGCAAGTCAGCCAAGAATGGTTATCGCATTAGCTGATTCCGTGAAAATATATCAACTGTTACTTTCTGACTTCGTTGACACCAATGGTAATTCAGTTACCAATGAAGATATTACCGCGTTAACATTTTCTGTAATTGGTGATAATTCAACTTTTGAACCGTTTGACTTTGAACTCAATAACTTAAGCTTCATTAAGCTAAAAGGCTGTGAAAGTAACAAAGAAGTGCTTGCTACTTCGTACTCCAATGAAATTTATACTTCTACCGGGAATATGGAAGTCAGTAATAATTTACTAAAAGGCTCCTCTGTTCTATATACTTCAGAGAATTCGATCGAATTCAAACCGGGATTTGAATCTGAAGCAGGGGCGGTTATCTCAGCCCAAATTAAGAATTGCGAGAATAAATAGATTACAAGACAACATGGTAAAAGTATTGATCAATGACCTAGAAGAAATACTTTATTTGAAAGCTGATACTAACTATACGGTGCATAACTTAAAAAATGGGAAAAGGTAGTTTCGGGTTTTAAATTGAAAATACATCAAGTAAGAAGTGAATACAATCACTTCTTATGGGTAAGTCAGGGATACCTGCTTAACCCAAAGTAGGCTAAAAAAGTAATTGCCCATTTTTAAATAATATTTAGACGCTTCAAAAATTCTGCCTTTTGTCTGCGACTAATTGGTATAACCTTGTTTTGTATGACCAAGTTATTTTCATCCACATCGAGAATTTTATTGAGGTTTACGATATACGAACGATGTACCCTGAAAAATGAATCACCTAATTTTTTTTCCATATTTTTCAAAGGCGTAAGTACCACAAAACTCTCTTTTTCCGTGAATATTTTCACGTAATCCCCGAAATTTTCAATGTATAAGATTGCTGATTTCTTTATGCGAACAAACTTCCGGTCGATTTTAACATAAATATTATCAGCATCTTGTGTGGTTTTTGAAGGTTCATTGCTGATAATAGGCTCAGTGTTTTTGATTCTTTCTTGAACCTTCTCAATAGCTAAGTTTAGTCTCGGTTTGGTAACTGGTTTATGAATGTAATCCACAATATCGTATTGAAAGGCTTCATATGCGTATTCAGTGCTTGCTGTAGTCATAATTACAGCGGGTAAAACAGCTAGTTCGTTTAGAAATTCAAATCCATTCATATTATCCATTTCAACATCTAGCCAAATTAAGTCGATTTCGGTTTCTTCAAGAAATACTAAGGCATCTTTTGCATTCTCGAACGAAGCAATATGGTCTAACATATTATGATTCATGCAGAGTCTCTCCAATGCAATTCTCGCAATTTTACTATCTTCTAAGATAATACTTCTTAGTTTCATTCTGTCTTGTTGAATTTATGTACACTCATAACTAAGGCCAATTTAAGGATTGTCTTTCCCGAATATAACTATTGGCTTGATAAATATAACTATACTATTTTCGTGGTATTGGTATCGCAACTGTCGCAGGCTGACTTTCACGGGCTAAATTATATATCATACGACGATAAACACGGCTTTTTGCAAATTTTCCATTTTGGCTGCCTTACTTTTTTTAGGCGGATAATAGTAAGAGTATGAAAATCTTGTAGCCACTATTCTCTTTGGTTTTACTCCTCTAAGACGTTTTCAAGTATTACGTAATATCGACTGGCTATAAAATCAGCACCAGCTTCATTATAGTGTACATCATCTGACAATAAATCATCTGTAAAACCTGTAAACATATCTACGGCAATAACTTCTGATGAAGCTGTGGAATTCTCTGATGCAACAGTCAATATACCTTGTTTTAGTTGATTGAAATAAGTTGTTAAGTCAGCTGTCATTAAATCAGATTTTGCAGGTGCTAATTGCTCAATTATAATGGTTATTTCGGGATTGGCATTTTGCAGTGCATCAACTATTCCGTTTATGTTAGCTAATGTTTGATTGTAAGGTGAATTTTCTAGGGCGTCATTCCCTCCCGGAGAGCTGAAAAGTACAATATCTGGTGTTCCCGTTTCTGCAAGCCAGTTATCAATATTATTCAGAATTTGTCCTGAAGTCCAGCCAGCCCTTCCTTCGTGGTCAATATCGAAATCACGATTGTTAAACATGGGATAAGTCGCCTCATCTGATTGAGTTCCTATGTAGTCGAATGCCCAACCATTCTCAGTCAGGTCCTTCCAAAGTTCGTACCTGAAGCTTTCATATTCAGGTCTGTTACCCTCTACACGCGATGCTCCTAAAGACATTATTTTATTTATTGAACTACTTACTGGCTTAGGTGTTGAATCATCTTTGCCGCAGGATTTGAACATCAGTAATGATATTCCGACCACTAAAATTTTTAATATTATCGTCATTTTATTGTCATCTTTAAATTACAGTGAATGGTATTCACGGACTATTTGGAACGTTTTTTCAATACTTTTCGCGTTTACTTCCTCGCTTTTCTGGCTCTTTATCTGTCGGTGCGAAGAACAAACACCATGGGAAAGCTTGTTTAAGATGTTAATTCTTTGCGGGAGTTGGGTAAGGAGGGTGCTTGATTTTGATTGCTCCTTTTTGTACTACCATTTTCAATACCTCTTTTACCGCTCGTTCAAGCTGAGGATCTGCCCCTTTCGACAAAGATGAAGCGTCTTGACGAACTTCAATATCTGGAGCAACACCCGTATTTTCGGCAATCCATTGATTGTTAACGGGGTCGAATACCGCGTTGTCAGGAGCCGTAATTCGACCACCATCTACCAATAAGTAATGCGTAGAAGATTTTACTAAACCTCCCCAGGTCGTTTTTCCGATTAACGGTCCAACGTTCTGTTGCCTAAATGCCCACGGGAAATAATCTCCACCTGAACCAGCCATTTCGTTTATCAATAATGCTTTTGGTCCTAAGATACCCGCGGGTAGTCTAAAGTGCTTTCCGTCGGGAGCCTCGTTTGTGATAGCGGCTCGTAATTCACGATTCATTAAGTCAACCATATAATCATCTAAGCTTCCGCCACCGTTAAACCTCTCATCAATTACCGCACCTAGTTTGTCTTGCTGTGCGAAGTAGTACCTATTAAAGGATACGAAACCCGCTGTGCTCGTATTTGGTACCCAGATATAGGCCAACTTCCCGTCGGATAGTTTGTCTACTAATCTGCGGTTATCTTCTACCCAAGCTCTTTGCCTCAGGGCTGACTCATTGTTTATCGGTTCTATGGTTTCTTTCCACGCACCTTGAAATGCCGGAGCTGAGTTGATGTGAACTACGGTTTGTACACCAGCAGTTCCATCAAGTAATCGATAAGGATCTTGTGAATCAGTTAGTTCTTTTCCGTTTATACCTACTAAATAATAGCCTTCTTTTACTTTGATACCTGGTCTGTCTAAAGGACTCGTCAAACCCGGATTCCAGCTTTCGGTAGTGAAGATTCTTTCAATTTTCCACCTGCCATTATCTGCCACTAAGTCAGCACCAAGAAGTCCAGTAACTAATTTTTCTACATCGGGAAAATCACCACCGCCCACAAAACTGTGACCCACTGACATCTCTCCATTTACCTGATCTAAAACATAAGTTAGGTCATCTCGGTGTTTGATAAATGGAACAAGTGGTGCATATTTAGCGTGCACATTATCCCAGTCACGACCGTGCATATTTGAATCATAGAAATAGTCTTTTTCGTATCGCCACGCTTCTTCAAAAATCTGATTCCATTCTTCAGATCGTTTGAGTTTCATTTGCAGATTCACTTTTACGGCCTTACCACTTTTGGCATTAGCACCTTTACTGTCCGCAACTTTCCAATTGTTATTGATTTGAAGTAACACTTGTTCGCCATCTGCCGAAACGGATATCTGATTCACGTTGCTGGCGTATTCTTTTGCCTCTCTTTTTTCTAAATCAAATTTGTGAACGGTATATCCTTTATCGTTCGGCTTTTTTTCGCCAATAAATACACTGCCTGACGCACCACTAAGTGTAAAACTGTAATCTCTGACTGGCAGGGGCAAGGGCATTGTTCTGCGATCAATGTGATTAAAATCTATCGTTACGGGCTCAACTTTCTTATCTTCAGACTTCTTTTTATCTCTTGAGTTAGCATCGTCTTTATCGGTGGTTGGTTTCTCTTTTACGGACTCTTCATCACTTTTTGGTTTGAAAGGGGAAGGGTCATTTTTTCTTAGATTTACTAAGTAAGCGGTGTATTCTGGTTTCGCGGTTTGTGCACTAGTGTTTGCCCACCCTGAACCTAACGCATAGTCTGTACTTGCTAAAAAGTATAAGTGAAGGCCGTTTCTGTCCCACGAAGGAGAGACCGCATCGGCAAATATATTGGTAATTTTATGCGTGGAGCCGTCCGTTTTAGACCAAACCATTATGCCTCTAAATAAATTATCACCAGTTTTTGAATACGCCAGCCACTGTGAATCTGGAGACCACGAAAGACTCATACTGCCACGCTCGATGTTGACTCCAGCTACATCAGCGGTTTGAATACTACCTGCGGTAATATCAATAACTCTAACTCTAGGTTGATTATCAACAAAAGCAATAAAATTGCCATCAGGTGACCAAGTTGGCTCCCAAGCCATTTTCGAATCGCCGATTGAAATACTCCGAGGTGGTGATAAACCGTCCTGATCGGCTATCATTAGTTTGTAGCCTTCGCCGCCAGCATCCGAAAACCACGCTATTTCGTTCCCTTGGGGAGACCAAATCGGAACTCTATCAGCCGAACCCGAACTTTCGGTAATATTTCGGGCATCACCATTTTCTACGGGTATGGTAAAAATCTCTCCCCTTGATTCAATAATCACTCTTTTGCCCGTTGCTGAAAGTGAAGCACTTCTGGCACTTTTACTTATATCCTCCCATTTGGATTCTGCCCACGGAAAATCTCCCGTCACAGTTATTGCTAATTGTGCTGATAACTTAGTGTCTAAATCAAACGTATATAGATACCCGTTTCTTTCGTACACAAGCTTATTATCGCTTCCATCTAACCATTTTATATCTATATCTTCAAAAGTAGTGAGTTGAGTAAGGGCGGTCGATATGGGGTTATAAGACCATATATTTGCAAAGCCATTTCTATCGGATAGAAAATAAATATATTCACCCAACCATATTGGGTGAATATCTCTGGTTTTATCATTTGGTATTAGTGTTTCCGACAAATCGCTGAGGTTCAGTACGATTAATGGGGTATTTTGACCACCACGATAACCTCTAAATTCTGATTCCCATCGAGAAACTCGATCAATTACTATTTTAGTGCCATCGGCAGCATACGAACCGTCGTATCCCCATTGCTCAGAAACTTTAGTTGATGGACCACCATTAATACCCACAGCCCATAAATACCCAATATTAGTGGGGGCACTGTCTCTGGATGTGGAGTAGATAACTTTGTTTCCGTTGGGAGACCAACCCCTTACATTTGCCGAACTTGGATGCCAAGTCAGGCGTGTTGGATTGCCACCTTTAACTGAAACTGTGTAAACGGCCTCGCTTCCCGAACGATTAGAAGAGAAAGCTATTGTTTGCCCGTTAGGAGAGAGCTGCGGGTTTGACTCTACGGCGGGTGTACTGGTAATTCGTTGGGTATTATTGTTGTTTAAGTCTGTTACCCAAACGTCTGCACCATAAATAAATACTACGTGCGTAGTACTTATGGAAGGCTCACGAAGGAGTCTGGTGCCTTGGGCAAATGATGAGAAGGTAAGGGGCAGTAAAAAAAGTGATAATATGATCGCTTTCCGTACACTTCGAGCTGCTGAATTCATAACTTATTTGTTGAGTTGTAAGTTGACTATAATGTGCTCCTTTTCGGTGGTAATACCTTGCATTACTATTAGTCTCTGATTTGTCATACCGTAAACGGTCTAAATCTAATTTTTTTCCTTTTCGCAAATCCATATTTTACGTACGAATTTTGATTTTCCTTTCTTTTCGACGGTGCAGAAGTCAGCAACCGTTAAACCTGATTTTTCGATGATACTTTCGATATCTGCAATGGACACAACAACTATCCGATTGGTTAATTTTGCCGTTGACTCTATGATGCCTTGGGCAATGGTATCATTCGAATAGGAGTATAAATTGTACGGAAGGTCAATAATGGCGGCGGCGTACTGCGTTTCGTGGTCCTTAATATCGGAGCAAATAACATTGGCGGCGTAATCAAAGTGAACTAAGTTTTCACGGGTGTGCTTGACCGCTTTCCAATTTATGTCGCACCCTTCTATATTGAATCCAGCACAACATGCTTCTAACATCACGGTACCTACGCCGCAGCAAGCGTCTAAAAGATGATTGCTTTTATTTCCTTTTGCTGCTAAACTAACGAGCGTTTTGGCAATAGTCATGCTGATTGAATTGCTAAATGTGCAAGGCTTTTGTTTGTGTTTGTGCCAGTCTGGATCGTGTGTTTCTTGAATCCCGAAATACCAAATGTCTTCAAAATGACCAATGGCGTAAGTAACCGTTGGATGATCAAAATCGGGTTCACCTTCTATTCGATAACCGATATCTCTTGACTTTAAACGTCGTTCGCCAAAGTCCGCTGCATCACCGTCCAAAATAAGGTATTCAACCTTAAAGCCCTCAATATGAATATTTTCTTGCTCGATATCTTTTAGGAATTCAGGATAATTATTGGCGGATAAAATAATTTCCAACCGGTTTTTAATAAAAGGACTAACCGTGGGGTCGATTCTGATATCTGAAAATAGCACTTTATTTGTTGCTTCCTTATCAAAAATTTGCCTTGATTCTAACTTACATAATTCAGTATGATGGAAGTCGTATTTAAATGAATACAGATAGCGGTGCCGTGGTGTTTTTGGTATCAAGTGGTTATTTTTTATTTTTCAGGTCGATTTCTGTAGTCTTTTATAATCATGAAAATAGCGGCTATGAATATAATTATGTACACCATGGCTAATGTCGGTTGCTCGAATATTAAGTTTTCGAAGTCGAATTTTCTGTACAATGTCACTCCTAAAATAAGTGCGACAAGTGTCCATAAAAAGTTTGGTGCCTTCATATTTTCAATAAGTAATTACGTGATTATAAGCTTGTTTTAATTCCCTATTTTCTCGTCATCTTTAATGTAATGGGGTGTTAAGCTCGATTGGGTTAAAACCAAACTTAGCCATTTTCTTTCTGATCAGTGCTATTTGATTTTCCTTTTCATTTAGGAAAGTACAGGTTGTTTTAGGTGTGGATTGTTCCTTTCTGTCCATGATACTTCAGCAAAACGCCGCTGATTAATCTTTTAACATAAAAAGCCCTAAAAAGATGTTAGGAGGATGAGTTTAAAAGAAGATCACCTGCTCAGGCCGCTCAAATCTTGCTTCGGCAGACAATTCGCATTATATTGGAGCGTTAAAATTCAATCCTATATATGAAACAAACCTTTTATTCCTTACTCGCTTTTATAGCCCTCAGTGCTTGCAGCAGTAACCCAACAACCGAAAACGAAAGTGAAAATCAGGAAAAAGCTTGGGTAAGCCTTTTTGATGGTAGTTCTACAGACGGCTGGAGAGCCTACAACGGCGATGAACTCCCACCAGGGTGGGTGATTAAAGACGGGGAATTAACTTATGATACCGAATTGGGTTTAGAGCAAGACTACACTGGCGGTAAAGACATTATTTATGGAGCGGAAGAATTTGAAAACTTTGAACTGTACTTAGAATGGAAGTTGCCAAAGGGCGGGAATAGCGGTATATTCTATCACCTACCCGAAGGAATACCAGATGCTGGCCCTCCCGTGTTGGCTCCAGAATATCAACTCATCGATGACGAAGGGTACGCCTCCATGCATGATCTAACTTCCTATAATAAAAGTATGGGAGAAACAGAAAACTTAGATCAGCTGCAAGATTGGCAAAAAACGGGTTCAGATTACGCAATGACGCCCGCTGATCAATCACAAGTAGAGTTAAATCCCGCCGGTGAATGGAACAGCTCCAAAATAGTATATACGCCCGAGAAAGTAGAACACTGGCTTAATGGAAAAATGGTGGTTTCGTTTGTACCTCAATCCGAAGAATGGGAAGCAAAGAAAAACTCTGGAAAATGGAGTAACGCACCCGATTACGCGAAAGCAAAGAAAGGATACATCGGTCTTCAGGATCACTCCAGCCCGATATGGTTTAGAAACATTAAAATTAGAAAATTATGAATCAGAAATTGATAAACAGAAGAGACCTATTGAAAGGTGGAGCCGCAGTGGCTGTTGCTTCTATGTTTCCTTCGTGGGCGTGGGCTAATAGTAAAAGTGGCCGATTAAGAACAGCACATGTGGGTTTAGGCAGTATGGGAAAATCTGACCTTGCATCAATTGCTTCCCACGAGTCAGTAGACGTGATGGCACTCTGTGACGTAGACGCAAAAATGCTGGCACCGCTTAGAAAGGCATATCCTAACGCCAAGTTTTATTCAGATTACAGAATAATGCTGAAAGAAATGGCGGACGATATAGACGCGGTAATAGTCTCCACACCTGACCACACGCACGCTCCAGCCTCTATGCTGGCAATGGATCACGGTAAAGCCGTTTATTGCCAGAAACCGCTTACGCATCATGTATCCGAAGCGAGAGCCATGAATAAAAAGGCAGCAGAAAAAAAGTTGGTAACCCAAATGGGTATTCAAGTGCATTCTTTTTACGATTACAAACTGGCTACATTACTGATACAATCTGGTATTATTGGTAAAGTAAAAGAGGTAAGAGCTTGGTCTCCCAAAAATTGGGGAAATGACGACCCAACACCCCAAGGATCTGACCCAATACCAGAAGGCTTAGATTGGAACCTATGGTTAGGTACTGCGGCAGATAGACCTTTTAAAGAGGGAGTATATCATCCCGGAAATTGGCGTAAAATACTCGACTTTGGTTGCGGAACTTTAGGAGATATGGGTGTCCATATCTTTGACACACCTTACAATGCCTTAGCTTTGGATGTACCTAAAACCATCACAAACGATTGCAGAAAGCCTACGGGCTTTGGCTTTCCGGAGGAAAACGTAGTAACCTACGAATTCCCAGGAACGAAGTACACCACCAAAAACTTTAAATGGGTGTGGTATGATGGAGTAAACGCACCAGAAAAACATAAAAATCTCGTTCTTCCCAATAATGAGGAGCTTCCCGACCAAGGAGCCATGTTTGTGGGTGAAAAAGGTAATTTATTACTGCCCCATTTTATGCAATTACCAAGACATATTGTTGATGGGAAGTACAAAGAGTTAGACCTCACGAAGCTCAAAAAGTCGGGTAAAATAGGGGAGGTATTTAGAGATTATGATGTAGAAGGCAAACGCCACTATCACCAGTTTGTGGATGCGTGTTTAGGAAAAGATGAGTGTTCTGCTCCGTTCTCTTACGCTTCTAGATTAACAGAAACCATACTGTTGGGCGTAATAGCTGGAAGATTCCCGAATCAAACTTTGCACTGGGATAATGCCACGGCACGTTTTGAAGAAGAAGAAGCCAATCAATTTTTAGACGGCACCTACAGAGAATTCTAATTAGTACGAAGAAAAAGTAAAAGCCTGAAAATACTTCTATAAGAATTTATACGATTCTTGGAGGGTATTTTCAGGCTTTTCGTTAAAGACTGTTACTTCCCTGATTCTTGCTTATTATTATATGGAGTGGTTCTTGGTGTTACCACTCAAAAGGCGTAAAATGAGGGAGGATTTCCAGTTGTCTGAAGGTTGTACCTTCGGACTCGTGCTTACCGAGTTTTACTCGGTGAGGCTGCTCTTTAATCGAACAATAATCAATTTACATTTGAAGGTTCAAACTAAGTTTTTCCCCCCAATGCATTGAAAATCCGCATGACCGTTTCAAACGTAATATTTCCGGTGTTGTTTTCAAGCCTTGATATTTGGGCTTTTTTGACTCCCACCAATTCTCCCAATTGTTCTTGCGTAAGTTGCTTTTTTTTCGGGCAGTTTTAATCATGTTGCCAATCAGTTCGAGTTTTAATTCAAACTCATATTCCTCTCTTTCGGTAGTTCTTTTTTTTCAATCAATAGGTCTTCTGCTTGGTCTAATGTATAGCTTTTCATTTTTGAAATACTTCTCTCTGACTTTACTCGCTTTGTCGATTTCCTTAGGATTTACCTTACTCGTTTTCTTCAAAATTCCGTGCGTTGCAAGAACAAACGTTTCTGATTTATCTTCCTTATCCCAAAAAGCTAAAAGCCTGTACTGGATTCCTGAATATGAAGTTCTGAACTCCCAAATTTCACCAGTTAATTTTTTGAAGAATTTTGAATCTGATTGCTGTTCAGCTCTCCTGATATTTTAAAAAATTTTCCTTCTGACTTTAAAGTCTTGCTCTTCAACAAATTTAAAGGCTTCTTCCAAAAGTCTCGTTTCAAATCGTTTAATCATTTTTGTTTAAAATCAACTGCTACACAAAACCACAAAAGTTTCTCTAAATATAAACATTTGGCAATTTCTTTCTTCTCACAATTTTAACCCTTTAGTTTTTTAGCCTGCGGGTAAGGTTGCTTGTATGAGTAGTATGAGGATTAATACTTCTACATGTTCGATAAGCAAGATACGACACTAAATGCAAACAAAAAACGGTTTGAGATTACTCCCAAACCGCTTCTGATTGTACATATTGTTGTGAGTAGTTTATTCTCCCAACTTTTTTAGTAGTAATTCAGCGACAAGTTCCGACGAAGCTGGATTTTGTCCTGTAATTAGTAAACCATCTTCTAACGCGTAAGGAGCCCAATCATTACCTTTAGAGTAGATTCCTCCGGCTGCTTTCAGCATATCTTCTACTAAAAACGGTACGACGTTGGTTAATTGTACTGCATCCTCCTCACTGTTTGTAAATCCAGTAACTTTTTTGCCTTTTACTAAAGGCGTACCATCAGTATTTTTAGTGTGTTTGAAAACACCAGGAGCATGACACACTGCACTTACAGGTTTATTATTGCTGTAGAAGGCTTCAATTAGTGCAATCGAATTTTTATCCTCCGCTAAATCCCACAAAGGACCGTGACCTCCTGGATAAAATACCGCATCGTAATCAGCTTGATTGACGGTTTCTAACTTAATCGTTTTAGATAAGATGTCCTGAGTTTCTTTATCCTCATTGAATCTTACGGTAGCTGGTGTTTGAGAATCTGGAGACTCACTTTTAGGATCAATTGGAGGTTGTCCTCCCATTGGTGATGCTAAAGTAACCTCAACTCCTTTATCTTTTAAGAGATAGTAAGGTGCCGCAAATTCTTCAATCCAAAAACCTGTCTTTTCTCCTGTATTACCGAGTTCGTCATGGCTTGTTAATACAAATAATATTTTCTTCATCTTACTGTTTATTGATTCGTTTTCAGCTGTGTTATTACAGCCAATTATAAATTGTTACACAAATGTAGGCTTCCTACATCAGGAAAAAATTGATGTATGGTAAGAAAGGATTATTCAGCGAATTCATTCCATCTTTTATGTCTGCGGATTGGTAATAACCGACAGCATGGGGAACACAAATTTGACGAAAACTTTTTTGGAAATGCGTGATATGACTCGGGCAGGCGAGTCGTGAAAGGTTGGCAATAACCTGAATTACTAGGAAACTGGGAAGTGGTTTGATCGAGTAGTAATTTTAACGCCATCATAAGACGTAACTTGTGATGGCGTTTTTTATTAATGGCGTTTACGCATCATATAGTGGTAGACGTTTTGCTGAGCGATACTGATTACGTACGCATCTACGAAGTCGTAGCCATTAGCCGCCATGAAATTGAGTGCGTCTATCATGGAGTTAAATTCTACTCGTTTTCCGTCTTTGTCTTTAATTTGAGATTCGGTCGCTTTTGTGAATAACGTCGTTGATTGTCCAAAGTCAATTTGAATAGTAACTTTTGTGGAGAATAGTTTTGCTGTACCGACGATTTGCACGTACTCCACGTCAACATCCTTTATTGGTATATCATTTACAGTTTGGGCAGAAAGGTTTGTGAATAGAAATAATGCGATAAGAAATGACGCGATTCTTTTCATGCTATTATGTTTAGATTAGTAAAAGTCAAAAATAGTAAAATGTTCTTGGTTTACTCCATTCAAAAGCCGTAGAGTAATTGTGTCTCAGATTTGAAGTTCTTTTGGGTGTTACCACTCAAAAGGCGTAGAACATGGGCGGTAATTGTAATATTATTGACCGAACTTTTTTACAATTCTAATTTATTGTTGCGTGATGCCATTCGGGCAGGTTGGCAATAACTTGCACGAATGGTAATTAACACTAGTATTCACGCAACAGCCAACTACACACACATATTTAGTAGGGGACTTTTCCGTCAAAACACTTAAATTTCTTACAAGATAAGCGTGCTTCCCACACCATTTCTCAAATATAACTCGGCAACGGATGCACGTATCCTTCGCGGTACGGTCGCATGAGCATGGCGGTAGCTTCTGAGTCTCCGATAACCTGACGGGTTTGGGAATCATAAACTAACGGACGACCGAGTTCCATCGCGATGTTGGCAAGGATGCAGGAAGCCGTGGAAATATGTCCTTCTTCCACATCAGCAATGGGGCGGGTATTCGTTTCGATTGCCTCTAAGAAATTCAGCATGTGCTGTCGCGTGGCGGGAGCGGCGTTGAGTTCGATATTTTCTTCAGTTACATCTTCTGGGTACTCTTCTCTTTCGTAAGTTACGTCCATGTGAATGGCTTTTTCGTTTGATTTCCCAATGGGTGTAAAATCGTATTGAGTGGTGCTTCCCTCGAGCGTTCCTTTATCACCGTAAAACTTGAAAGACCACGGATATTGCTTGTCGGCGGCTTCTCCCCACGAGCGGTGCGTCCAGACTACGTTCAGATCATCGTACTCAAAAATAGCATTTTGCGTATCTGAAATATTAGACTTTGCTTCTTTATTTACGTAAATTCCACCGTGCGATGATATGCGGGTTGGCCAACCAAGGTTTAGCATCCAACGGGTGGTGTCAAACATGTGCACGCACATGTCGCCTGTAATGCCGTTGCCGTATTCCATAAATGCCCGCCACCAGCGTTTGTGCGGCAGACCGTCGTAAGGTCGGAGTGGAGCGGGACCCGTCCAAAGGTCGTAATTCAATCTTTCGGGAATGGGTTCAAGTGGTGGGTTGGAAGTATTCCGCATGTGGTAATAACAGCAAATCTCGACGTGCGAAACTTTTCCCAACATCCCCGAATCAACGAAACGCTTTTTTGCATCCACCAAAAACGGCGTGCTGCGTCGTTGCGTACCAATTTGCACGGTTCGGTTGTATTTTCGGGCGGCGGCTACAATGGCTTCCCCTTCAATAACGTCCACGCTGATGGGTTTTTGCAGATACACGTGAGCACCAGATTTAATGGCGTCAATGGCAATCAAAGCGTGCCAATGATCTGGGGTCCCGATAAGTACGAGTTCGGGCTTAGTTTCTTTCAATAACTTGCGGTAGTCTTCGTAAAGTTTCGGGCGTTTTTTTGACTTTAACCGAGGCGTTATCAAATCCGCGGCTTCGTTGAGCATGACGGAATCAGCATCGCAGAGAGCCACTACGTCCACGTCGGCAACCTGAATGAGGCGGAAGAGATCAGATTTTCCGTACCAGCCCGCACCAATCAAAGCGACGGTGTATTTTTGGGTTGGTTTAAACGAATTTTTAGAAATTAACGGTGCTGGATTTGCCGCAGCGTTTGCGGCAAGCGACGAAAGTGCCAACGAGGCAACGGAGCCTTTTAAAAACGAGCGGCGGTTAAAAGTAGATTTCATTTTATTGGTGGGTTGAATAAATATTTCTACAATATACAAGGTTTGTCGATAATAGCGGCATGTCATCCTGAGCTTGTCGAAGACAGTTCGTATGGAGTACTTTGCTTGTTCTGGTGACTCGGAAACTCAATGTGACATGTAGATTGCATATTTGATGACTAATAATTTTGAGGATAAGCTTCGTTTCAATGCAGTAATCTGTAGATTTTGTCAGAAAATAGTCGGTGTTCATCCAATTATCCCGAAAACTGTATGGCAATACTAGAATACGTTTTTAGCTTTAGAAAATAATTTGACCAACTCACATGCCTTTCATGAAAAAAACACTCTTACTATTTCTTATTGTCTTTCAGGTCAACGCACAAACCTTCAAACCCGCTGTGGCGACGGCCGCAGAAATTTCCCAATGGGAAAAACAGGCAAAAAATGTGACCATTCACCGGGATAAATGGGGGATTCCGCACGTGGAAGGTAAGACCGATGCCGATGCCGTTTTTGGATTAATTTACGCTCAATGCGAAGACGATTTTGCCCGCGTTGAACTCAATTACGTCGAAAAATTAGGGCGATTATCTGAAATTGAGGGGGATATTAAGTTATACAATGATTTGCAAATTAAGTTGTTAATCGACGAAAAAGCGGCGAGACAAGATTACGCAAAAGCCGCTCCGTGGATGAAGAAATTACTGAACGCCCACGCCGCAGGAATAAACTATTTTTTACACAAAAATCCCGAAGTAAAACCTGCTTTACTGACCCGTTTTGAACCGTGGTTTCCATTGCTTTGGACAGACGGAAGTATCGGGGCAATTAGCACGCAGGATTTACGATTGAGCGAATTGCACGATTTCTATTCGGAAGAAAAAAACACCGGATTTTTTCAGGAACGAGACGAAGAAGTGTACCAACAAACGGGCTCAAACGGTTTCGCGATTGCTCCTCAATTATCGAAATCAGGAAATGCGTTGCTGTACATCAACCCGCACACTACGTTTTATTTCCGACCGGAAGTTCACATGGTGAGTAAAGAGGGATTAAACGCTTATGGAGCCGTTACGTGGGGGCAGTTCTTTATCTATCAGGGCTTTAATGAAACCTGTGGTTGGATGCATACCTCTTCAAACGCTGACGTGGCGGACGTTTATATCGAAGATATTCAGAAAAAAGGCGATAAGTTTTACTATAAATTTGACGGAAAACTAAAACCCGTAGAAGTCAAAGAGTTTGAAATAAAATTCAAAACTGACGAAGGATTTTCGAGTAAAAAGTTCATGACTTATTTCACTCAGCACGGTCCAATTATGGCGGAGCGTGACGGAAAATGGTTGAGCCTGAAACACTATAACCGAGCGGCAAAAAGTCTGGAACAAAGTTGGATTCGGACGAAATCAGACGGCTTCAAAGGCTACGAAAAAGCGATGGATTTGAAAGCGAATACTTCTAATAATACGGTCTTCGCTGACAAATACGGAAATATCGCTTACTGGCACGGCAACTATATGCCGAAACGAAACCCCGAAATTGAGTGGCATAAAGCAGTGGACGGCTCGGTAAAAACGAACGAATACCAAGGGCTTCATCCGGTAAAGGAAGCTGTTCACGTTTACAATCCTGCAAATGGTTGGATTCAGAATTGCAATTCCACACCTTTTACATCAGCGGCAGAGTTTAGCCCGAAAAAAACAGACTATCCTGCGTACATGGCTCCCGACGGCGAGAATTTTCGAGGAGTGAACGCCGTTCGGTTGCTGAGCGAAGTCGATAAGCTGGACATTGAAAGCCTAATTAAACTAGGGTATAACCGCTATTTACCCGCTTTTAAAGTGCTTGCCCCCCGACTAATTAAGGCGTTGAATAGTTCGCAAGAAACTGATTTAACGGAGGTGAAAACCATTTTGTCAAACTGGGACTATTTCGTGAACGAAAAATCAATTGCCGCTAATTTATTCATCCATTGGGGCGAAAAGCTCGGTCCGGAAATTCGTAAAACGTACATTAATCCGGGCGAAAAAGACCAAGTTGAAGCCGCATCAACTTTCGCCCAGATCGCCACCGACGAACAAGTTTTAGGACCATTGCGGGAAGTACTTGAGGAATTAATGAAAAATTACGGAACTTGGAAAGTAACTTGGGGCGAAATTAACCGTTTTCAACGATTAAACGGAAAAGTCTACAACGAATACGACGATAACGCACCAAGTTATTCAATGGGCAATGCTTCGGCGTTGTGGGGGTGTTTGCCGTCATTCAATAGTCGCTACCGAAACGGCTCCATTAAACGCTATGGTTACAGTGGAAATAGTTTTGTCTGTGCCGTAGAATTTGGCGAAAAAATTAAAGCAAAATCACTTCTTGCCGGAGGAAATAGCGGCGACGAAAATTCGCCACACTTTACTGACCAAGCTCAAATGTTTGTCAACGGTCAGTTTAAAGACGTTCTTTTTTATCCGGAAGATTTTAAGAAAAATGCGGTTAAGGTTTATCAGCCGGGAGAGTGATTTCGAAAATTAGTCCCAACTACTATCGAGAGGATATTTGTAAGATTGACAACTTGACGGCCATCGTTTGGTAAAAATAATTGTTTTGGAAGATATTTAAGTCCCATCGAGGCGACCCTTTTTTTAGAATTTTTTCTAGATAGGTCGTCCCGATGGGATTTGAAGTGCTTATCTCAATAATCTACGCTGTCAAAAATTCGTACCGATGGTGCTAAATTATGTAAATGAATAAACCTTATCGGTTTCTTCATTGAAGAAACTTATTATGCCAAATCGCTTAGTTTAACTCCTATCACCATCAAGAATAGGAGTTAAACCATATTCATGTAGAGGGCAAAAATGATTTTATTTGATTTCCAAACTGCCTGTTAGTGACTTTTAAATCGTACCCCGCAAACCTTAATTCGTAAAATGTCCACAACTCAATACATAATTGCAATCATCGGAGGGTTTTTAGCGGGCGTAGTAAATACTTTAGCGGGAAGCGGCTCGGTGATTACTCTAGGCTTTCTGACCGAAATACTGGGGCTTCCTGCCAACCTCGCCAACGGCACGAATCGGGTGGGGGTATTTATGCAAAGCCTCGCCAGTGCCGGAGCGTTTAAGCAAAATAATAAGTTGCCGCTTGAGCGTAGTAAGCTAATTATCATCATGACCATTATCGGGGCTATATTTGGCGTGTGGACGGCGGTTTTAACCCCGAATGAGTCATTTAAGGTCATTTATAAATACTTGATGATATTGATGTTAGGAGTGATTTTAATAAAACCCCAACGGTGGTTGCAAGCCGCCGATTTGGAAAATAAACTACCGCTTTGGATAAGTATTCCCGCGTTTTTACTGATTGGGTTTTACGGTGGTTTTATTCAAATGGGAGTGGGCGTCTTCTTCCTCGCTGTCATGGTGTTAGTTGCCAAGTACGACTTAGTAGAATCTAACGCCGTCAAAACTGTGGTGATCACTATTTATACCGCAATTGTGTTAGTTATTTTCCATTTTCAGGGTCTGGTAGACTGGAAGATTGGGGGTATTATTGCCATTGGACAAGCTACGGGTGGCTACCTCACGGCTCAATTTGCTTCTAAATCTGATCAAGCGGCTATTTGGGCGTATCGGTTATTAGTGGTGATTGTAATATTGGTAGTTTTGAATACTTTCGGGGCGTTTAATGCATTCATCTCCTAACAAAGGCAGGGTCTAACTTCGGCACAAAATTTGTACCTTATATTTTGTACCCGTGTGCCCGAATGGATGATAAATAAACCCGATAAGTTACTGTTAATCGCCCTCTTCGTCGGATTGGTGTTCCACGGTACTATTTTCTTCTTTACATTTGCTGAGACTTACGATGCTTTTGTTCACATATTTTTTGCTGATCACTACGCGAGATCTTGGTTTGAACCGTGGGATAACCGTTGGTATACGGGTTTTAACGTTACTAGTTACCCGCCTTTAGTTCATCAACTCACCGCTTTACTCTCTTTTCCTTTTGGTTTGCAGCACGCATTCGTTTTTCTCGCGATTGGAGTCATGCAACTTTTCATTGTGGGGGCTTACCGTTTCTCAATGCTCTGGACAACTCCTAGAGGGGCGGGATACGCTGCAATTTTCGCCTGTTTTTGTTCATCTATTGTGGAGATTTTGCATTTGTTCGGTCAATTACCCACGTTAATGGGAATCGCCTGTTTGCTAAATGCCTTGCCCGAAATTTACCGTTGGGTGCGTTACGGAAAATACTACCGCCTTGCCACTTCTCTGTCTATTATGGGTGTTGGTGTGACTTCTCATCACGTGACCACTATTTTTGGAATGGTGTTCTTTGTTGCTCCCGTAATGGGACTTGCGGTCATGGATCGGGTAATTGAGCAGGGAAAAGAAAAGGTAAACAGTCAGTTAGGGTTGAAGTATAATGTCACCCGAATACTTGCTGATAATATTCCTGAATACAGAGCTACGGTAAAAGACTTTCTCAACGAAACGTGGGCGAGGCGTAAAGAACTACTGTTGTTCAGCGGAGCAATACCATTTATCATGATGCTGATTTTTCCGTATTTCTATTGGTCGAAAACTGATCCTATCACCCAAGTCCCCATTCCGCACGGTTCACGCGACTCCTTCATCGAAGTAACTTCGTCGGGGTTGATGTTTTTTCTGATCCCGATGGGCATAATTATATTGCTGCTACCTTACGTATTATCGAGAGTATGGGCAAAGCGGAACATTTTTATTGGGTTATCATTTACGCTGTTAGTTGTGCTCGGAACTGGTGGCACGACGCCAATTCCGCGGTTGATACTCGGCGAAATGGCTTTCAATATTCTGACATTAGACCGATTCACTTTTTGGGCAACGATGATTGCTATCCCGTTTGTCGGGGAATTTTTTTATCGGTTAATGGAAGGCGATTTAAGAGACTATTTCAGATACCGCTGGGGAATCTGGCCGCATCGATTGATGTGGAGTTTTTTGGTGGTTTCGTTAGCCGGACTCACCATTTTTATTATAAACCTCTCCACGTTTCGGCCAATGCAGCCTAAACCAATTGATACGACGCCCATTCTGCAATTTCTGGAGCGGGATCAACACGATAAGTGGCGATTTATGACCCTCGGTTTTGGAGACCAAATGGCGTGGCTTTCGGCTCAAACCTCGGCTCAGTCAGTTGATGGGAATTACCATTCAGCACGAAGGCTCCCGGAAATGACAACTCGTCCGCTTGAACGTTTGGAGAACTCCAAGTTTAAAGGCTTGCAGGGGCTTGGTTCGCTACAACAGTTCCTGACTATTCCTGAAAAGTACTATCTAAAATTTATATTTTCTAACGATAAATTCTATGACCCGATTTTATACTATTCGGGTTGGGAGCGGGTTCAAAGACTTGAAAACGGTATTATGCTTTGGCAAAAGCAAGATATACCACCTTTACCGAACGTACTTCCGACGAAGAATTTACCGAAGGTCATGAAAATATTGTGGGGGACGTTACCCTTAACTGCCCTTGTTGCCGCCTTGTGCATTAACTTCCTTTTTGTTTGGTATACCCGCTTTCGTAGAAAGCCTTTCTACGAGGATGACTACAAAAGTTACCAATTGGTTCTCCCTTCAATAGGAAAGCGATTACTGGTATTTATGGGAGTTTGGATTTTTGTAGTTGTTGGCATTACGACCGCAATCATTATCAAACAACTTTTACAGAAGCCAACAGATTCTCCTAAAAGTGTTCTGATGGCGTATTACAACGCCATCGATTATAAATACTTCAAATCCGCACATGAGCTTTTCAATCCCGACGCTCGTCCTACCTTTGATGAATACTTTATCAAGTTATCGGTCGAAGATGGCATCCTTGCGTCCTACGCCCAGTTGGATAATATATTGGTCGATTTAGAAAAAGTAAATGAAAACGAGTACAACGCTGTGGTTTCTACCGAGTGGATTACGCCCGTAGAGCAATATTCTACTGCCTACAAGCATAAAGTGGTGAAAGTGGACGGCAAATGGTACATTCAGCCGCCTGATTTTGATCCCAGTATTCCGCCCGATACTTTTATTGATGAGGTCTTTCTTAGCTTTCATTCGCAGGGAAAGCGGCGTGCTTCTACTGAACCAACCATGCACGATGATGTCATGGATCGTCCTGAACTACATATCATTTCGGCTCGATTGGTTAGAAAAGATAGCAGCTATTCGGTTGTTGGTGAATTGCAAAATACCGATAACCTGCCTGCTCACGTTACGATACAAGCTAATCTGTACGATAAGTACAATCGTAAATTAGTAGTGTATAATGCAAAGTATGTGACTATCCATCGAATTCTTCCGAAAGAAACCATTGCATTCCGAATTGACTTTGAATCTACAGCGTGGGTGAAAGAGAACGACCTTGACCCCGGTAAATTCAATCCCGTAGAATTTGAGGCTTTTGAGTTTTCCAGCCCGCCGGTTGACTTCAAACTGTTTGCCAGAGCAGTGGTCGACAAGAATGATATTTATCGTTCTATCGGAGTACAGCAAGTCAAACTGGTTGATAAAAAACTAACGGGAGAAGTAATCAATTACGGAACTGAGGAAGTTAGTATTCCGAAGATATTAGCCTCATTTTACGATGAGGAAAACGAAGTAAAATGGGTGGAAACCTATTTTTTGCGGCAAGGGGTCAGGCAGCAACGAAGTCGTAAGTTTAACTTTATAGTTTCAGATTTTTCGAATTTAGAGTTGATTTATCAAGCAAAGCCTAATGACTTGTACGTAAATGGTTTACCAAATGAATCGCTCAAGGTGAATCGGTTTAGTGGGGCGAAAAGCAGAACGCTTACGTCCAAAAAACAGCAATTTAACCTACGGGTTGATGGCTATATTGGTAACCCGACAGTTTATTAAATGAACAAACAACGCCTGAAATATACCATTGCGGGAGTCAGCAGTCTATTACTGGTGGTTTGCTTGTACGTACTATTCTTTGCTAAAAAGCCGCCACTTAAAAGAGGTCTAAACATACCTGAAAGCTACCTGATTAATTTGCCTGAAACGACAACCGCTGGAACGAAACTGTGCTTTGGTTACGCGGAGTGGATGCAGGGCTGTGAATTAATCATTGAAAACTCTTGGGGAGTAGTGCTACAAAATATTGAAGGGAAAAGTGGGTTGTGCTGTCTGGAAGATAGCACCGTTAGGCAGACTGGCTTGTACGATATTCACCTGAACTGTGGTGATAAAGTAGTAAGTTCGCGGCAGTTGATTATTAAACCGCTAACGCCTGCGGAACCATTAGAAGTATACTTAGGATCAAAATCGATAACTGCTGACGGGGGGCGGCATTGGGCAATGATTACGGCAATTCCGGTAGATTCCCTTCAGAATCCAGTAATGGCAGATACCCCGGTTGAATTTGACTTTTACCGTCCAAATGGAAACCGTGAAGCAAAACTGAACCAAACAGCACATATGGTGGCTTACGAGAAGATTTACAGCGGCTTAAAAGTTGGGAAAACAATTGTGGGTAGTAAAGCAGGTCAGGCAATTGGTCAAGAAAAGGTGCTTTTAGAAGAGCCGGGGTATCCTGCTAATTTCTCAATAAAATCAGTAAGGGTTTATCCATTCGCCGATAGTCGCCAATTTTTTATGGTTGAATCTTCCGATATTATGGATGAGTTTGGTAATAAAGTAGCCGACGGTACATTGGTTAATTTTCGTATCGTGGATTCAAATGGCTTGCAGCGACAACTAACGGCTTATAGTATTGACGGAAGAGTGAACTTAGTGGTTCAAAACCCCGAATCTTCGGGCAGTATGGTCATCACTGGAGCTATTTTTGGAAATATTAGCAGCAACGAACTTAACGTTAACTTTAGGCAAGTTGTTACTGAGCTTCCTGTTAGGTTTGATGAAAGTAATCAACAATTAACCATTGGTCCGCTCGTAGGTCCATTGGGACAATACGTAGCGGATGGTTCTGAAGTAAAGGTTGAATTTCAACCTAGTGTGCAACGCAAGTTAGCGGTTATCATAAATGGTTCTGCGAAAGTTAGTACGAAAGAATTACCTAAGGGTTTATATACTATTAGTTTTAAGTTTGGCGGGTTAGAAAAAACGATAAAATTCAGGAAATGACGAGCGAAAAGAACGGTCTTTTTTTTAAAGTTATATTTTTCATTAGCGTGCTGCTCCTTTTGGGTGCCATTGCCGGAGGCTTGGCTCAACTCATTGCTTTTTTTAATACCGGAGGCAATCGGGAGACGATGTTGAATCTTGTTCCTGAAGTCTCGAACGAATACACCCCTAAAATATATTGGTTGGCAGATGACGACGAAACTGGCCGGCCGATGGAAGATTTTAACCGACAAATAATTTCCCGTGATTACGTTCGGGCATTGTATCAACGAAATTTGGCGTTACTTTCGGCTGATACTTCGGGTTTGAAAGAGTACTTTACCGTAGATGCCCGTCCTAAAGTATATTCGGCAGTAAGGTTTATAGATAGGCAAGACCGGGCAATCGAAAAAGTGGAGTTGAATCATAACCTCAAACTTCATTTTTACTCGGCTGACGGACAGTTAGCGTCGTTTACGGACTACGGCGTTGAAAGCCGGCAGCGCGTTTTGGATATTGAAAACAATCGCCGGATATTCTCCAACAGCTCGGTTTCGGATTTTCAGGTTTTAATGCAACTTGATGACGGCTATTGGCGGATAAAGCATTTGGTTAGAAACAAGACTGAATTCAAGCAGTATGGGCAGGAACTAACGCAGGAGACCATTTCCGCCGCAAAATTACAGCGGATTACTAAAATTCGAGGAATAAATTATTACCCTCAAAAAACTCCTTGGAAAGACTTCTGGATTCAGTACGACGAAGATATTATTGAAGAAGACCTCCGTAAAATTAAAAAACTGCGGCTGAATACTGTGCGGGTGTTTGTAAACTACGAGCAGTTTGGAAAAGGTAACGTTGTACCCGAAATGCTGGAGCGTTTAGAACACTTTTTGGATAATGCGGCAAAGAACGGAATAGGGGTTTTAGTTACGCTTTTTGACTTCAATTCTAATTATCAATTACTCAATTTCCCGGCTACTGACCGCCAACTCGAAACCATTCTCACCCAGTTTAAAAGCCACCCCGCGATTATTGCTTGGGATTTAAAAAACGAACCCGATCTGGATTTTTATTACCAAAACGAATCCGACGTAAAAGAGTGGCTAAACTTTATGGTCAGGCAAGCAAAAGTTTATGACCCAACTACGCCCATTACCATCGGCTGGGCTTACCCTGAAAGTGTAAGCTACTTGGCTGAAGAGCTGGACTTTGTCTCGTTTCATTATTACCGTGACGTTGACAAACTTGGCGGTATCATTGATGATATGAAGAAAAAGTTTGGCGATAAGCCGTTACTTTTGGAAGAATTCGGGCTTTCTTCTTACGAAAGCTCAGTTTTCCCTATTTCTACCACTCCTTACGAACAAGCGAAACACCTGAGCAAAATACAACAGATCTTATTTCGCCGGGGAAACGTACCGTATATTTATTGGACACTTTATGACTTCGATAATGTGGGTACTGATATCGCGGGAAACCGTCCGTGGCAACGAAATGCCCAAAAGCATTTTGGGCTTATAGATAGTTATAATCAGCCCAAACTCGTTGCGGCGGTTATCAGCCGAAGAACCATTCCAACCGACCCAGGAATTTTGAATGAAATCCCACTGTATCTAATAAATTATGTACTAATTGGAGTAATCTTCGTAGCATCTTTCGTGTACCTGCCTTTCCTCGGAAAAATATTTAGTAATCGAAAAAAAATATGAAAAAGAAACTGAAAGTCGCCATTGTTTCGAGCTATCCACCAAGTAAACGTACTTTAAGTGAGTACGGCTTTTATCTGATAAATCATTTTCGGAATAAAAAAGACGATTATGAAATGGTAGTCGTGATATCTGATGAACTGCCTGCGGGGCAGTCTTTTGACTTTCAAGATGCTAGCGTAGCCGTAGAAGTTGCAGAAGTATGGGACTTTAACCGTTGGTCAAATCCTTTGCGTATATGCTCGGCTGTTAAAAAATCAGGTGCAGATATAGTATTGTATAATATGCAATTCTTGTCTTTTGGGGACAAGAAAATCCCCGCAGCTTTAGGGTTACTTACTCCGTGGCTTACTAGATTGTCGGGAGTACCGTCAGTAGTACTGCTCCATAATATATTAGAACGAGTTGATTTATCTTCGGCGGGAATTACTGATAATAGATTGTTGGCAAAAGTCTATAATTTCATCGGTACGGTATTGACACGCATTATTTTGAAAGCCAATCTATTGGCCGTTACGATTCCGAAATACGTAGAGGTCTTGGAAGAAAAATATAATGCTAAAAACGTGGTGTTGATTCCGCACGGGAGCTTTGAATTACCGCCACTGCCAAGCTTTGATTTACCCGCTAGGCCGTTGCAGGTTATGGCCTTTGGTAAGTTTGGGACGTACAAAAAAGTTGAACCAATGATAGAAGCGGTTGAGTTGATTCGTTCTCGCACAAATCTTGATATGGAGATTGTGGTGGCGGGAACAGATAGTCCTAATACGCCTGGGTACTTAGCGGGTGTAGAATCAACATACAAGGATGTAGAACAACTGCGTTTTACGGGTTACGTTGCTGAAGAAGACGTGCCGAAGATATTTGGGGAAAGTACTGTCGTGGTGTTTCCTTATACATCAACTACGGGAAGCTCGGGTGTTTTGCACCAAGCTGGAAGCTACGGAAAACCCGCAATAATGCCTAATTTGGGCGACCTGGCGATGCTTGTAAAAGAAGAAGTTTATGGGGGTGGTTTTTTTGAGCCAGACTCAGTTGAGAGCCTTGCTGATGCCATTCAAAAAGTATTAGAAAATGACGACTATCGAGTCATACTTGCCAAGCAAAATTACTTTGCTGCCGCTTCACTACCGATGGAAGACTTAGTGGATTGGTGTACGCTGCATTTTCAAAAACTACTCTCAGTTCATAATTGAAAGAATGGTGCTTTTACTGGTTCGTAAAGAGGCTTCCGCTTATTTTGGAAGCCTCTCTGGGTAATGTTAAAATTCCCGCTTATTACTTGTACTCGCCGAATCCGAATAATAGGCCTAGATTGAGCTTCGTCCCTTGCTGATAGGCTAAGTTCATGTTTAATGGGCCCACTCGAAAACCTATCATTGGAGCAACTTCAAAATGAGTACTTTCTTGGATTCCGTTATCATTGCCCAACGCATCAATATTCCCGACAACTCCGGACCGTAAACCTGCCTGAATAGCAGCGTAAGGCTTAAAGCCAGTTTCTTTAAAGTAGTATTTTCCTTGTAAACCATACCTTATATCAGCCGAAGCCTGAGCGGAGACGAGTTTCCTTTTTCCGTTTGCGGTCAAGCCGAAATATGCTCCAACCTCCACAGCTGGATTTGGGGCAATACCCACTTCTATCAAATTGATATTAACACCAACGCTTTTGCCAAGGGCATTGGCTCCAACTCCCGTGCCGATTCTAAATACCTGCGAAAATGACGTGATAGTAAAGGCACTAAGAAGAAGTAGTAGTAAGAGTGACTTTTTCATTAAAAAATGTATGGGTTTTAGCTGTTTTAAATATGACACAAAAGTACAGCTATAAATCTGATATTTTATCTTTAATAGCGGTAGATTATCGACTTTAACTTATTGTTAAACAAGTATTTATATGCTATTACTGATTCGTGAATTTTAGGGGGCTATTTCTTCGTTCATCGAATTAGATGCTACTTATTATAGCTTTTTCTCGCCGAAGAAAGCATGGATAAGATGGTAGCAAACCATTGTGGTAAAAAGAGCAATCATCAATCCTATTTGAATATGTACAACTTGTTCAAAATCAGCGTGATATCGGGTGATTAGCACAATTTGAGCAACTCCGCCGATTATTGTAATCCAGACGGGTAGTCGTCGATCAAGTGAAAGGTGATAGTAAACAAAGACGTTAGATAATGCGAATAGAGCGGTTGACAACGAATACTTCCATAAGAGGGGAGCAACTGATTGATACGCTTCGCCAAACAGGACTCTAACCATCTCCGTAGGGTAAAAGTAAGATGCTGTTATAATGACTGCGGCAATTGTGGTAATAATCGCCAAGCCGCCCAGAAAGTATTTTGTATGACTTTTCCCTTCTTTTTCTAATTTGATGACTATCGGAAAAAGTAATGTGACGACCGTCCAGGTTCCGAAATAGACAATTCGTCCGATTAGGGCCAAGGCGGCGTAAAGTCCCGCTTCGTAAGGAGGGAAAAAGTGCTTGACTAATAGGATGTCGCTGTTGTTTATCAGAATCTGACTGCATTCATAAACTAGAACCATCAGCAAAAACTTTAAAACTACTGAACGCTCAAATTCGCTTACTGTACTATTTTCATCTTGTTGAATAACAGTTCTCGAAACTAGCCAAGTTGCTACAAGTGAAAGTGTTAAGCCCCACGCCACGCCGTTTACGCGATATCCCAAGTATACTAAAAGTACAGTTACGGCTAACCGAACCCACATTTCTGTTTGGTAAGTCAACGCTAATTTCTTGTAACTTAATAAACCTTGTAGAATGCCACGGTTAACGCTCATTAAAAGATAAACTGGCAACCCAAAACCAAAAATAACAAACGGCAGGTAAGAACTCGTTTGGAAAAAATCTTGCCAGAATACTGCCATTGAAATGGTCAAAACAAAGAGGGAAGCTCCTAAGCCCAACGCACTTTTCTTCAACCAAATAGTTAGCTGATGCAGGGTGTTTGCTTCGGACACAGAGTCAAAGGTTGCCGCGTATTTAGCGGCGGTAAGCTGAAAAGCTAACGCCAGAAAAGAAACCATGAGTAAAGTGGTTACTAGTAAACTGACTTCCGAGAAATCAACGGGTCCAAGCCAACGACCTAGAAGTAGATTTATGGCGTAATTTCCCGCATTGACAATTAGTGTACTGACAAAGAGCAGGCTGCCGTCGGTAAGTAGTTTTTTCTCGGAAATTGCCATCTATTTGTGTAACTCGTTGGCTACGCAATTGGTATATTTTAATTTATTTCTAGTATCTCCGTGAATTTGGTAAGCTGGAGTAAAGTCATTAATTCGCTGTTGGGAGCGACTTTAATGGCCAGTTTATGTCCGTGGTCTTTCAATATTTTGTGGGTGGTGACTAATATATTCACGCCAATAATATCAGCGGATTCGGTATTGCGTAAATCAATAACTAAAGACTCGTTTTCTGTCGCCATTTTATGCAATTTAACCTTGTGCCTTAAAGCCTCTTCGATAGTGAAATTACCGCTTATTGTTAGTTCTTTGTACATGTACGGAGTAGTTATAATGCTTAATACTTTATCGCGATTTGAGCTAATTGACCAATTATTTTCACGGAATCTTTCATTGATAATTTAGAGCCATCTTCGTGCACCCATCGTTTGAGTGGCTGTTCGCAAATCATGGTTTTAGCTACTTCTGTGCCATAGTGACGTTTCATTCGCATGAAGATTTCAACGTCAAAAAGCCACCTTGTCAAAAAGGGTTCCTGAAACGTGGCGTCAATTACGTGGCGGGTCATGATTTTGGCTCCGCATTGCGTATCGCGGAAGTCCATTCCTAAAATTTTACAAATAATAAAATTTACCGTTTTACTGATAATATCTCGGGAAGACTGTTTGATGATATCGGCACCCATTCTGTTAATCCTTGATCCACTCACAATTTTAAAGTTTGTGGAAGCAATGGTCTTGGTCAGGTCATCAAAATCCTTAAAGTCAGTTGACAAATCAGCATCCAGAAAGCCAATATAATCTAGTGACTTATTTTTGGCTAAATGAAGCATTCCGAGGCGAACTGCTTCTGCTTTTCCTCTGTTTTGCGGATAATTATACACGGAGATTGAGTCTTCTTTCCCCTTTTTGAATTTATTTAGAATTTCGAGCGTCTTGTCTGTGCTTCCGTCATTAATAAAGCAGACGTGATAGCCTAGGTTATTGTGAACAAAGTGTCCGAATTTCTCAGTTTGTAGTCTTTGCTCTTCGTTGTAGCAAGGTATAACAATCCCAACGCCGTGCTTTTGAAGAATGGCAGATTTGATTTTATCGTCCTGCTTCAGGTCTTCAATGTCTAGCGGTATTTTGAGCAATCTTTTAACACGGGCGGCTACCTCGTTTAAACCTACTGGTTTCTGAATGTAGTCGTCTGCACCTAAATTAAACGCTCGCACAATGGTTCCTTCTTGGTCATTTCCTGACATTACAATTACTGGAATGGTACTCTTGCGTACTTGCCGAATGTGTTCTATCACCTCAAAGCCTGACTTCATCGGCATATTCAGGTCTAGAATTACTAGATCGGGTTGTTCGGAATCAAAAAGTATTGATGCATCTTTCCCATTTTGAGCTGTTATAACCTCAAAATCTATACTTTTGAGCTTATGCTCAATCGATTTGAGAATTATTGGTTGGTCGTCAGCTGCTAAAACTTTCATGTATTTTGGGTCCTTCTTTTATTTTGAATGAAGCTATCTAAACAAGTATTGAAGAAAGTCAGAAAGGAGGAATTTTGCTTAGGTTCTAAATATACCTAATATTGATGGCTATTAGTAGTAAAGGCATAACAGATATTATATTACTCTTCACTTCACTGCTTGCAAGCGTGGTTTTACCACAACTGCACTGTCATATGAGATTTGTGTAGATGCATATTTATGTATCTCAAGAACCGTAACCAGCGGCGAGAATTGCGTACTAAAAGTGGCACGTTGATATACAGTTTGCTTGGAAGTCATATGGGGTAAGACGGGTTGTTGGAAACTTGTCTGATCAATACATGAATGAGAACCTCCGTTTTTGGATACGTCAAGCGTTGTATTTGACGTCAGTTAAGAATGGCAAATGGTAGCTTAGCTAGCAGAAATTAGCTAACGCGACCAATGATTTATTTGGAATACAGCAATAGCCGGAGGAAGATATATATTTACAGATAAAGGAGTCCGAAATTTAAATGAAAGAGTTGCTTTCAAATGTTGATGTGGGGTTTGATTCCAACGATTTCCAAACTCTACTTGCTAGAAAGCAGCGGTCATCTTGAAGGTCAAAACCAACGAGATCCCTATCAAAGGGGTACATATATATACGATGAAGAATTACCTAAAAGAGAGGTCGGTCATTATGGGTTGATGGCTTTAAGGTATTACTCACTTGGTTCTACTTTTCGGTCAGGAACTAGATGAACCTGCACTTTATAGCATGCTTAATTATTTTCCTCGTGAAAGTCGACAAAAAAACGAAAGCTTAAAGAGGCTCAACGTAAGACTCTGAGTCAGCTTAAGCAAAGGTCTTCCTCTGGAAAATATATTGATACTCACAAAATAGGGTTAATTTTACAACTCATTTTTCTGAAACAAAGATGCCTTTTACTCTTTCTCACGTCTTAGCGGTTTACCCTTTTAAAAAACTTACCCCTAGATACCTCTCAGTAAGTGGATTGATTGTGGGGAGTATGGCTCCCGATTTTGAATTTTTTATCCGAGTGACGCTTTACGGCATTTGGGGACATACATTTTTGGGCATTTTCCTCTTCAATTTGCCAATTTCAATAGCTCTTTGTTTACTCTTTCACCAGGTTATAAAAAGACCATTAATACTACATTTACCGGGTCCTTTATATGCCCGATTTTATAAGCACTTAGAGGTGAATTGGCTAGTGTTTTTCAGGGAAAATGTGGTAAAAGTTGTGCTGTCGATACTGTTGGGTATTTTCACGCATTTTTTGTGGGATAACTTCACCCACGAACCAAACTACGTAAGCCCCTTCTACATTGATTGCTTGCTCGAAGATATATTTTTATTCGGCAATAACATACCTCTCTACGATACGCTGTGGTTAACTAGCTCTTTTGCGGGGCTGGCAGGGTTTTTGCTTTTCATATACATGGTAAAAGTTGACCCAGCTACACCGCAACGAAAAAACACTACGATAAATTGGTACTGGGGATTGGTAGTAGGGATTGCGGCTGTGGTTATACTAATTCGTTACGTGATTGGGGTACCCGACGAAAAGCCCAAAGAACAACTTTTAGTCATATGCATAAGTGCCTTTTTAATTGGATTAACGCTGACCTCATGGTTTTGGCAACGGAGAAATATACCAAATGAAGATTGAACGACTTGTTTATTGGCTGCTCATAACCTTGTTGCCTACTATTATGCTGGCTCAAAATACGTTGCAACTTGGCTTTAAAATGCTAGAAACGGGGCAGTTTGAAGAGGCAGCAGTCTTTTTTAAAGATTACCTTGACCATACAGATTCTACTAATAAAACCGCTCGCTTATGTTACGGACGCGGAATTGGACTTTCGGGCAGTCCTGAAAAAGCAAAAACAGTTTTCAGCGAACTGCAGGTCGACTATGCTGAGGACTTTGAAGTAGACCTCAATATGGCAGAAGCCCACATGTGGGGCAAAGAATACAAGCAAGCGTTAGTGCTTTACAAGGAATTAATAGAAAGAAAACCCGACAATTTTGCGGCACTTTTAGGCTTGGCAAATGCGTATTCCGAAAACAAAATGTACGACAAGGCTTTGACCTACGTTGAAAATGCATTGCAGGTTCAAAAGGGAAATCCAAACGCTCTGACAAGTCAAAAATTCATGCGGTTGGGTAAAGCAAGCCAACTGGCAAACGATGGCGTGTTTCAGGAGGCGGTAGATTTATGTGATGCCATCTTGGAGGAAAACTCACTTGATGCGGACGCTCTACTCAATAAAGCACAGGTACTAACCACCGCCAAACGATATAATGATGCCAAATTGGTGTATAATAAGGTAGTTGGTGTCCCCGAAAAGAAAATAACTGGTTTATTGGGTTTATCCTCCACGGCTAATTCGCAAAAATATCCCGAAATCGCCATGCAATGGGCAAAACAAGCGGTCCTATACGCTGATTCTTCTACGCGTCTATCTGCAAATCTTGGCTTGGTGAACGCTCATGGCTGGAACAAAGACTTCAAATCAGCGTTTTGGTTACTTGAAAAATTGAACGAAAAATATCCCGAAAAGAGTGAAGTGCTCTCGGCTTATGGGCGGTTGAGTATTTGGAGTAAAAACTTTGAAAAAGGGGCAAACTACTACGCTACGCTGTTGAGCGATGTACCGAGTTCTTTTGATGGTAATTTAGGTTATGCCGATGCCAAACACGCTCAAGGAATGGATAACGCGGCGTACGCTTTTGTCCGGAAAACGCTTGACTATTACCCAAACCAACGAGATGCTCTGCAGTTTCTGGAAAGACTTCAAATTGCTCACGATCCAACTTTAGATTCGCACGTTTTTTTTAGCCGAGATAACGGCGGTAATATCTCGCAAAACTACCGGTTGAAAGGCACATTTGACCCGACTCCGCAACTTCAAACTTACGTGGTTTATAATCATAGAACGGCAGAGAATGTAGTGATAGATAACGGCGTGGGCAAGCTCAGCGTCAATCAAATTGGCGTAGGTTCGCACTACCAATGGAAACCCTTTCTGAAAATAGGCGGCGAGGTCACGGTGCTTTCTACGGCAACTAAAAACCATCTTTTCGGCGAAGTAGTTACGTTTTGGAAACTAGGGCGTTTTCAACAATTAGAAGTAAAGTTTAATCAGGAGTTACAGACCTTCACTGCTGACTTGATTGATCGAAACCTTCAGATGGATAATTTCACGTTGAACTATAATTTGAGTTTACCTTCAAAAGTAGGACTGTACTCGCAGATGATTCACACCCGAATCACCGATGGCAATGTCAGAAACTTGGTTTTTGCGTCGTTATACTACGACTTTACGCAATCTCCAGTTTTTAAAGCTGGTGTAAATACCAGTATATTTACATTTAAACAGCAGTTGCCAGCAGTTTATTTTAGTCCAGCCATTTTCAAAGGTTACGAGTTGTTCGCTGCCGCTGAAAATATGAATGAAGTAAACGCAAAGTGGCTGTATCAGGCAACAGTTGCTGGTGGCGTTCAGCAGATAAGCCAAGAGAGCTTACAAGGAATTTACAGATTTGATGTAAAAGCTGGTTGGCGGTTCAGTCAACGTCTTTGGGCGGTAGGGTACTTTTCTCGGTCAAATTCCGCTGCTTCCAGCGTTCAGGGCTTCACGTATAATGAGTGGGGTTTTAAGGCAAAGTATACTTTTCCAGCTCGGTTACTCTAACTTTTTTGGTAAAAGTGCATCTTTTCTATTAGTTTTGACTAAGATAGAGTCAATAGTACTTGTAAATTGCTGCTTATCAAAACTTTAAGAAACTGTATTAGCTAATGTAAATTCAGTTATTGCCTTCTTAATAATTCAAAGAGTTCAATGAGAGGAATCATCTTTACCGAATTTCTAGAAATGGTGGAAGAAAAGTTTGGCTACGACGTAGTCGACGAAATTCTTACTGAGGGAGAGCTAACTTCTGGTGGTATTTATTCATCAGTTGGGACGTATGACCACAAAGAAATATTTATCTTAGTGCATCTCCTGCACGAAAAAAGTGGTATCCCAATATCGAATTTGATGGAAGTCTTCGGGGAATATCTTTTCGCTTCACTTGTTAAAGTTTACAGAGAACTGTTTGAGCATATCGAAACATCCTTCGATATGTTGAATTCACTTGAGGGACTCGCTCACAACATAAGTACAAGACTCTACCCCGATGATGAGTTACCAACATTTCGAACTATTTCGCACAATAAAAACCAACTCGTTTTGGATTATTCTTCTGAACGGAAAATGAGTGATGCAATTGTTGGATTAATGAGAGGCTGTTTCAAGTATTTCAATGAAGAAGCTCAAATTGAAAAATACCAAGTATCGGAAAAACCACATATTGTGAGGTTTACTTTGACAAAAATGTGATAAGGTCAGTGAATACAAGATTCAGTTATTAGGGAAGGTAACTCGATTAGACTATTTACCCGAGAATTGCCTTGTACACTCCAATGATTACTTGTTCGACTTAATGATAAATACACCCGAATCAGTGTGTGTAATTCAACTTGTAGTGAATCCGTTGTTAAAAGTCTGAGTGGAATCCTCGTCAAAAAACAAAGCTTATCGGCCATAAATAATATACACTACTGTGTAGTTACAACCATTTCTTTTTGACACTTCTAAAAATGATTAACTACTATAAATAGTTAACAACTAATCTACACACATGAAAGGAGTTGTATTCACAGAATTTTTGGAAATGATTGAGAAAAAGTTTGATTACGAAGCCGTCGACGAAATCTTAACCAAAAAAGAACTGTCATCTAATGTGATGTACTCCGCCGTTGGGACGTACGATTATAAAGAAATGTTTGTTTTGGTACAAAACCTTAGCGAGAAAAGCGGTATTCTGGTCAGTCGTTTATTGGTAGTATACGGTAAGTAACTATTTAGTCCGCTTTATAAAGTTTACGAACCGATGTTTCAAGACTTGACTTCAGCGTATGATATATTACATGTCATCGACGGTTATATCAAGTTGAGGTCAGAAAGATATACTCGGATGCCTAATTCCCAATCTTTAACACTATTTTACGGGATGATACGGTATTGATTCTAGAATATACCTCCGAGCGAAATATGAGCGATTTAGCAGTTGAACTTATGCGTGGTTGTCTGAAGCAGTTTGAAGAAGAAGCCAATATTGAGAGGGAAGCAGTAATATATAAGCCGAACACGGTAAGATTTACGTTGACAAAAATATGACAAAATGAGCGAAGGCAAGATTCAGTTATTGGAAAGACGCTTTATCCGAGAAAAGTTAGCTCGAAAAGAGGCAGAACGCATTTTGGAGGAAAAGGCGGTTGAATTATTCAACGCTAACAGTCAACTGAAAAGCCTGAACGAATCATTAGAGTCACAAGTTGAAAAGGGGACCGAAGACCTGAGAGTAAGTAGGCTACGGTATAAAAACTTTATAGAAACCGCTAAAGAAATAATCTACGAAACTACTTCAAAAGGCTATATTACTTACGTTAATCCATTTGCTTCTACGTTACTTTCCTTTACTAATGAAGAATTTGTCGGGAAGCACTTTTTGAGTTTTGTTGCTCATGATTACCGCGACGTAGTGATTGAGCATTACCTAGAGTGCGTTATTAATAGCGAAGCTAACTCTTATCTTGAAATTCCGATTCTGAAAAAAAACAAGGATCTTCTGTGGCTTGGGCAAAGCGTCACTTTTGACTACGAAACTTGTGAAGGAAAGCGTCAGCTGGTTGGAGTTCAGGCAATTGCACGTGATATCACAGCTCAGCACTGTGCCCAGCGTAAACTTGAATTAAGTGAAGAGAAGTACCGAAGCATCATGGAAAATATGGAACTCGGCTTTCTTGAAGTTGATTTGCATGGTAAAATTGTAAAAGCATACGATAGGTTTTGCCAAATGACTGGGTACACGGACGCGGAGCTGACTGGCCAAGACGCAGTGGAAATCCTTCTGCCAGATGAGTACAGAAACCTAATGGAGAAGAACGATAAATCTCGAGAAGACGGGGTAGTCAGTAGTTATGAGGTTGAACTTATAAAAAAAGATAAGGGACGGATTTGGGTACTGATAAGCGGTGGCCCTGTTTTTAACGAAAGGGGCGAAACTATCGGTTCGGTGGGCATTCACTACGATATTTCGGAACAGAAAAGAATTCAGACTGAACTACTTCAGTCGAAACAAATAGCAGAAGCTGCTCAGAGGTCAGAAAAACAATTTCTGGCGAATATCAGCCACGAAATTCGCACACCGTTGAACGCCATCATCGGAATGTCTCACCTACTTTATGACGCTAACCCAACCGCCGAACAGAAAGATTACCTTGAAATAATAAAATATTCGGCTAATTTCTTACACTCCCTTATTTCGGATGTGTTAGACGTGTCGAAAATAGAGGCTGGGGAAGTGGAGTTGCAGAAGAGCAAGTTTGATATGCATAAATTGCTCCGAACAATTCATAAAACTTTTCAACTTAGAGTGTGTTTTGGAATTTAAACATTTTGCATTAAAGTAAGAACCAGCTACCTTGTTATCGACTAAAACATAAGGTAATGAAAACAAGTTTCTCTGAATTCTCTGATTCTCAGTGGGAAGGTAT
>Ga0222647_1000116_pt1 | contig 42649 bp, 36 predicted proteins | sample AntAcemetagen333_FD_179864 | JGI IMG/M metagenome (GOLD analysis project Ga0222647, IMG submission 179864) | Saline water microbial communities from Ace Lake, Antarctica - #333 | ecosystem: Environmental > Aquatic > Non-marine Saline and Alkaline > Saline | place: Antarctica: Ace Lake...
ATTTGGCAAAATGTGGTCACAGAAGAATCCTATCTGCCTTATTTCCTGCATATCGAAGTATTCCTATACGTCTTCTATTGGCAAACAAGCCACATTGGACCCTTCTGAGATTTTCAGTAGACCCTAGATAAGAGCGATTTCGAAATTATTACTAGGGAATTTTTTTGTAGATGAGAAATCTGGACCTCCAAAAGATAAAATCTCATTCTTATTTAGCTGAAAAAGATAATGAGTTCCTTCATCTTCTTTCTCAGGTAATTCTATGTACTTTTCAGCTATTGTCTCTAAAGAACGTGTTTTATTTTCTGCAAGTGAGTATTTTAAGCTCTCTGCTCTCCTTTTTTCTTCAGAGTGGTTTTTGATAAAACTCCAAACACCTATCAAAACATATACTAAAGTGCACCCAACTAGCATATATTTTTCTACTGGTGTAAAATTACCGAAGAAATAAGCAAGAGTTCCAATAATGACAGCTAAGGAAGTCCAAACGGCTAAAATTATAATTGAAGACTTTTTACGATTAAGAGTGAGTTTTAACTCTTGATTAAGGAGATTTATCTCTTTATTGTTAAATGGTCTTTCTTTAAACAATGTACTATTAGTCAATTATTGAACTCTACTTCTCCTCATCAAACCACAGCGTATAGAACTTGCGGCCGTTCGCGTCTTCGCCTCGCTCTATTTTATTTCGGTCTCCGTGCACGTATACAGAGAAGTTCTTGTCTAGCTTTATCACACTTTTGAATACACCTTTCTTCTTGCTTACGGCCGTCTCATTGAGTTGGAAATTTTCTGGTATACTCACTGCTCTCTCTCGCTGGTAAGAGGTAGTAAATTCCTGAAAATTATCTACTATGTCTGGCTGCTGCAGTACCACATTGGCAAATTCTGATAAGTCAAAATCTTCTTGTTCTTTGAAGTAGCTTGCTGATTTATTGAGCATTTCAGCTTGATCTGCCTTATCTGCTGCAAATTCCTTAGGTAGTTGCTTGGTGATAAATTCTTTGGCCATTGTCATTACTGTTTCTGTCTGGTAGTATGCATCTTCTCGCTGCTTTACGTGGAGAAAGTGATCAAACCAAAACTTTGCATCACCGCCTTTATTAGTATTATCTATCACACTTACTGTATATCCTTTTTCCTTTTCAGTATTAAAGATAATAGCTCCTTTATCTAGGTTTTTTATGTGGATTCCTTCTTGGCTATTTACGGTGAATTTCCCATCATTATTCTGGATATCTAAAAAGGTATCTTTCACTTCAGACTTAAAAAGCCCAATCGCATCCACAGGCTCACCTTCTAAGAGTACATCCTTTATAAAGGCCACATAAAATTCGCCGCCTTTTATCTTAGGGTGATTACCTTGCTCGTAAAGATGCTTGGCTATACTCTTGGAGTGAGCTACTAGATTTTCTGGATTGTCAAAAATGGCTTCAGCATATGCAAATACCTCATTTAAGTTAAGATGCGACTCGTGGTGAAAACGATGAAATTCATTGCCCTTAAAAGAAGAGAGGAAGTAGGTAAGGAGATCCTCTTCTACTGTTTCATTGTATTCTAGCTTAGTATTTCCTAGTGTTAGCAGTTCTTCGTTAAACGAATTGCCTACGAAGTGGAGTACTACTTCGTTTATTTTGGTATCTGAGTATGCGAGCATTATTTTAGTATAGTTTTGAGATTTGAAGGTAAAGTATTCCGAAGAGTAGTGCTAGGCCAAAGCTTAATAGCGTACCTATAAGCATATATTCTGTTAATTTTCTGTTTTTAGCTTCTGATAGGTCACCAAACCTGAAAGCAGACTTAGCAGCTATGAGAAAACCTATGGCAGACCATTGGCCTAGTACCACAAAGGTGAATACAAAAAGCCGCTCGAGTACGCCGATGTAGTTTCCTGCACCTTTCAGTGACTTCTTTTTGTTTTCTTTAGTGATGTCTTTGTCCCAGTTTTGTAGCACTGTACGCATTATTACTGCAGATACTACGGTAGAGAGCAGTATGAATGTGGCTAACAAAAGAAGTGACTCTATCTGGAGTGTTGCCCAATCTATTTTCAAGTTACTGTATTGTAGAGTTAGCAGAGCTAATACAAGTATGTGTAAGGCTTGATCTATAAAAAATAAGAGCACCTTGTTTTTTTTATTTCTAAATCTGAGCTTGGCCAGGTCTATAAGGTAGTGAGTGATACCGATAGGTATAAGTAACCATAGATATATAGGTGTAATAAGAAGCACTAGAAATGTACAGGCTAGATGTACACTTATATGAAGGTATAAAAAGATGGATTTATACGTATGCTTCTCTTTGTGTTCTACCCATTTTTTTGGTTGAAGTATAAAGTCTCCTAGAATATGTGCCAATAGCAGAGATATGAACAGTGCTAGCATCTTTCGGTTACTTGTTGTCTAAAATGATGCAGTAGCCGGGATAGCTCAGCGTATCCAGATCTTTTTAATCCGGCACTAATATTACTTTGTGATTTTTTTATTTTTTCAGCGAGTTCTTGCTGACTCATCTCTGGATTTTGCAGAGCATTTTTAAAGATATACGCATTGGTAGTGCTCCAGCTATCCATAGTAAGCAGAGCTAGGCTGATAGCTATATTCAGGTCGTGATCTAGTTTCGGCCAAGGGCTTTTTAATTCTAGATTACCTTTTAGAGTATTGAAGCAGTCGCCAGAGTTTTCGAAAGCAGTACCGTTAGATTCTGTGATTTTAGTGGAGGAGAATGTTTTAGTGCCTAGGCCTATAGCTATACGTACATCCAGCTCTTTGTGTTGTTTTATTTCACTTTTTATAAAAATAGCAGCAGCTAGAGCCGAGGTAGCTTCTACCTCCAGTTGAAAACTATCCCCACGGTATACTTCCCACACCTTTGGGGATTTCCCGAAGGTATTGAGTGCTTTTTTAAGAGTTTTCATCCAAATAGAAGCATCTACTTGTCGTGAGTTTATAATGTCACCAGATAGTATAGCGGTCATATGCATCCCTACAAAAGTATTCTATTATATGCGATTAAGCAGATATTTTGGATTATATGCGAATAAGCAGATATTTTGAATTATATGCGGATAAGCGGATAATGGTGGTAGAGTATAATACGATTTGTTTAGGTCTCTCTATAAAAGCAATACATAAGCTATTTACTTTTGGGAAGAAAATCTAAACTAGATGACTTAATAACAGTCCCCAACCTTTTGATTGGGGACTTCATTTTTTAAAGAGAACAAATTATTTTATTATTCTCTTCTTACGAAGAAGCACTCACTTTAGGAGAAGCATCCAAGATGTCTTGGCTTACTCCTTCAGCAAACTGCTCGAAGTTTTTATTGAATAAACTTGCTAAGTGATTTGCTTTAGTATCGTACGCTGCTTTATCTGCCCATGTATTTCGGGGGTTTAGAAGCTCAGTAGGTACTCCTGGCACTTCTGCTGGCATAGCCACACCAAACACCTTATGATTTACAAACTCCACATTGTCTAGCTTACCATCTAAAGCTGCATTGAGCATAGCTCTAGTATACTTAAGCTTCATTCTGCTTCCTGTGCCATAAGCACCACCGCTCCAGCCTGTGTTTACTAGCCATATATTTACATTGTTCTCAGTCATCTTAGAGCCTAGCATATCTGCATATCGTCCTGGGTGTAGTGGAATAAATGCCGCTCCAAAACACGCAGAGAATGTAGCTTGTGGCTCAGTAACACCTTCTTCGGTACCTGCTACCTTAGCAGTGTATCCACTTATAAAGTGGTATCCAGCTTGGCCAGGAGTCAGTTTAGAGATAGGAGGGAGCACACCGAAAGCATCTGCTGTAAGGAAGAATATATTCTTAGGCTGTGGTCCTACACTTGGCTCAGCTATGTTGTCTATATTAGTAATAGGGTAGGCACAGCGTGTATTTTGAGTGACGCTTACATCATCATAATTTACCACATCAGAGTCTGGAAAAAAACGTACGTTTTCTACCAATGCACCTCTCGTGATGGCTTTCCAGATCGTAGGTTCGTTTTTTTCGGATAGGTTAATGGTTTTAGCGTAGCATCCTCCTTCAAAATTGAAGATACCGTGCTTACTCCATCCGTGTTCATCATCCCCGATTAGTTTTCGTTTTGGATCTGCAGATAGGGTAGTTTTACCCGTACCTGATAGCCCAAAGAATATAGCAGAATCACCATTGTCACCTATGTTGGCAGAGCAGTGCATACTCAGTACATCGTGCTCTACAGGTAATGTGAAGTTAAGTACAGTGAAGATTCCTTTTTTGATTTCTCCGGTATATCCACTTCCACCTATGATGTATATTTTCTTAGTAAAGTTTATGATAGAGAAATTCTCTTGATGTGTACCGTCTCTATCTGGCACAGCCATAAAGCTAGGAGCAGCAAGGATTATCCAGTCTGGATCTATCGCATCTAGTTCATTCGCCTCTGGGCGGATAAACATATGGTGTGCAAAGAGATTTTGGTAGGCAGTCTCATTTACTACCCGTACTTTCAGTCTATACTCAGGATCAGCGCACGCGTATGCATCACGCACGAATATTTCTTTGTCTTCGTAGTGATTGATTACCCTTTCTAGGAGTGCATCGAACTTATCGCCATCAAATTTATGATTGATATTTCCCCACCACACTTCATCATTGGTCTTAGCATCTGCTACTGTAAACTTATCTTTAGGTGAGCGGCCAGTGAACTTGCCAGTATCTCCTGCCAGTGCTCCTGTACTGGTTATTTTGCCTTCTCCTCGAGCTACAGCTGAGTCTAGGAGTTGGTCTAATGTTAGATTTTTATTTGTTTTTGAGGCTAAATCAAAAACACGGTCAGTAATTGGATGTGACTTCATTTTTTAATAGGCTGCAAATGTAGCTTAGCTACGTTATTTTATCTAATCATAACGTGTTCATTTAGACCTATTTAACTCTGATTTACATCCGTTTAAGATAACGGCATGCTAGTAGTTAAAAGTACTATAAGAGGCTAATTATTTGTTTGCTAGTTACTTATCGAAAACTTAGTGTCATTTTGACATTAAGCGTAGTACTAATAAAAGTACTTTTCCACTACCTTTTTACATTGTCGTTTTTTTAGCGTGGTATCCTTCTTTAATGAGTATTTTTACTACTTGATCAGCTTTATCACCTTGTATAATAAAAGTCTTACGATCTACAGATCCACCTACACCACACTTTTGTTTTACCCTTTTGCATAGAGTTTCTAGTGTTTGTGGATTTCCTTTATATCCTTCTACTACTGTAACGGTCTTTCCACCACGCCCTTTTTTTTCTTTTCGTACACTTAGCTTTTGAGCATTTGCTGGCAGATTTGAAGTATCCTCTTGTTCAGATTTACCATCATCATCTGATAATACTTTAAAACTAGTATCGTCATTTTGACTTGTAAAAAAGTTAGACAAGTCCAGTTTCTCCATTTTCTTTTTGGTCATTTCGGTACTATGGTTCTAAGGTTTTTGGGATTTATTACTACTCGTTTCTTATTTTTCAAAATTATAGGTTCCCCATCTATATGCCATAGTTTTCCACTTCGTTTGACATTGACCTCTGAGGCTTTGTAGTAAGTGAATAAGGCGTTATTTGCTTGTTTTTTACTTTTAAGGAAAATGATAAGTCCCAGTATTTGATACCATTTTGGTTTTCTCATTATAGCTACGTCTAATAACCCGTCCTGTATATCAGCATTACTTGCTATCTCAAAGTTATTGCCCCACTGAGCTCCGTTTGCTATGCTGAGACTAAAGAATGGTAGAGTAGTTTTCTTGCCATCTAAAGTGAGTGTTACTTTCTTCTCTTCACGACTACTGAAAGATTCTAAGATTGTTTTAGCGTATCCTTTGAGACCTCTTATTCCTTCTTTACCAAACTTATGAGCGACTTCTGCTTCAAAACCTGCACCAGCTACATTAATAAAGAAAACATCATCTACACTGGCAGTATCTATAGCTATAGTCTTACCATTTAGCAGGGTGAATACTGCTGTTTTTGTATCCCTAGCAATAGTTAGAAATCGTGCCAACCCATCACCGGAACCCTTTGGAATTACTCCCAGAGTTTTGTGGTTTTTGGAAGCAATTTTGGCAACAGTATTAACCGTACCGTCACCACCTATAGCTACTAGAGTATCGAAAACTGTAACATCATACGCATCTATTTCTCTAATATCTACAAAAGAGAAGCAAATAGACTTTGGCATTAGCTTAGTAATTTCGTTTACTATGGACGGTTCAAATTTTTTACCTGCTTTTTTATTATAAACGAATAGGATATTCAAGGTCTATTACTTTCTGGCAACTGCACGTTTAGCAGCTGCTATTACGTCTTTTATACCTAGTCCGTATTTTTCTAATAGTTCCATAGGAGTACCACTCTCTCCAAAACTGTCATTCACAGCTACCATCTCTACAGGTAGTGGTGTGTGGCGAGCAAGTAATTGGCAGATACTATCTCCTAGACCACCATTCATTTGGTGCTCTTCAGCAGTTACTGCGCACTTTGTATCAGCTACTGCATCTAGTATTGCTTTATTATCAAGCGGTTTGATAGTATGTATATTGATTACCTCAGCAGAGATACCTTCTTCTGCAAGTGCTTTAGCAGCTTCTAGTGAATTCCATACGAGATGTCCTGTAGCAAAAATAGTAACATCCGTACCTTTTCGCATGTGTAGTGCTTTTCCTATTTCAAATTTTCCTTCTTCTGTAAAAACAGGCCATTTTGGTCTGCCAAAACGAAGGTATACTGGACCTACGTGATCTGCGATAGCTATAGTAGCAGCTTTGGTTTGGTTATAATCACACGGATTTATTACTGTCATTCCGGGAAGCATCTTCATCAGTCCTATATCCTCTAGTATCTGGTGTGTTGCACCATCTTCTCCGAGTGTGAGACCAGCGTGAGATGCACAGATTTTTACATTCTTATCAGAATAAGCTACTGATTGACGGATCTGGTCATATACTCTGCCTGTAGAAAAATTAGCAAACGTACCTGTGAAAGGTATTTTACCTGCGGTGGCTAGTCCAGCGGCCATACTTATCATATTGGCTTCTGCTATCCCCATTTGGAAAAATCTATCAGGAAACTCATCTTGGAACTTATTCATTTTAAGTGATCCAGTGAGATCTGCACAGAGTCCTACTACGTTTTTGTTTTTTAGTCCAAGCTCGTATAGACCGTCTCCAAATCCTGATCGTGTATCTTTTTTTTCCATTTCGGTTTATATAATTGTGTGGTTGGTTATTTCAAATTAATGTGTTTCATCTCACCTGATTTTATGGTGAAAGGCATATTTTTAGTACTAAAGGTTTCTTTAGTATTAGTCGCTCTATATATGAGGTAATAATCGCCAGGTTGAAGTACTGTAATATTAGAATTGGGAATTAAACTCAAGGTCTTTACCAACTCCATGTCTCCTTTGTAATTTCTAAATACACCTATCTCGTAGCTATTACGAGTTACTATATTCAGCTTTCCTGGTTGTTGTACTTGCAGGGTAGTTGTTTTGTTTTGCGATATAGTTACGCTTTCTTGTGTGATTCGTGGCAGTGTGAGTAGTTCTATTTTATAAGTACCGGTTATATATTTCTGTTGATCGTTAAAGTCTTGTACGTTTAGTATTTCATTGCTTTTCTGATCTATTATGAGTGCTTGTAGGTTTCTATAATTAGTTATCCCGTCTATTTTTAAATTAAGATATCCTTGTGGAGCGTCTAATGCTATCGTATTATGTTTGCCAGCGGTAAGTGTTATATTTTTCTTTGTACTTGGCGGAATAGTGTGGACTTTCACGTCATAGAGGTAACTTGGATCTATGTATATGGTATCTGGATTTCCTCTATAATTAAGCGTATGTACGTAGTTATTCAGGATTTTGCCAGTTTTACTATTTGTGAAGGTCATATTCACATCTGTTTCTGTAGGTTTGCCATAAGTATCTAATAGGTTTACTTGGGCAGAAGTGTTATTTATTGCTTGACTAATTACCACGTTTAGGACTTCTTTGAAGTCCTGTTCTGTTTCAGCTTCAAAGTAGCGTCCTACGCATTCAAACTGGGTTTTGAATTCAGCACTAAGACCTAATCCTATGACAAATGGTCTAAGTACGACTCCTTGTTTTTGAAGAGCCATAGAGACTGCACATGGATCACCATCACATTCTTCTAAACCATCAGTGATGAGAATAATAATATTTCGCACACCTGGCGTCTTCGGAAAATCATATGCCGCTTCTTGCAGGGAATAGGCTATTAGTGTAGTTCCTTTAGGACGTAGGTCTCGTATATTATCCTTTATAGCCTGGTGATTTCCTTTGGAGAAAGGTACTTCGAGTTTGGTATCTTTGCAGTTTCGTTCAGTTTTTTGACTTTGATGTCCATATACTCTTAGGGCTAGTTCTAGTTCTTCTTGATACTGGAGACTATCTACCATTCTGGTAAGTAGACGCTTTGCTACAGTAATACGATTATCTTGCCCCATTTTGGCGTACATACTGCCGCTACCATCGAGTACAAAGAGAATCCTTGTTTTCGGCTGTTGGGCATATGCGTTCGCCACTAAAAATAGCAGTAGTGTCGTCCATATTTGTTTATATTTTGCCATAATTAACAGAGTGTAGTTCAAAAACCGTGCTACCTACCTTAGTAGTCTCCTATCTTGGATGGGTTTTGAGCTAATGCATCTGCTAGCTGCTCATCATTAGGGGGTACACCATGCCACTTATGACTTCCCATCATAAAATCCACTCCGTTACCCATTTCTGTGTTCATTAATATACAGATTGGTTTTCCGTTGCCACTCAGCACTCCTGCCTTACTGAGTGTATCCTGCACATCCTCTAGATTATTGCCATCCATGGAGATCACAGTCCAATTGAATGCTTCGAACTTTGATTTAAGCTCTGTAAAGCCCATTATATCTTTTGTATCACCGTCTATCTGGCGACCGTTTACATCTACGGTAGCTATAAGATTATCTATTTTATTATGTGATGCATACATTAATGCTTCCCATATCTGACCTTCCTGAAGCTCGCCATCGCCCATTAAAACATAGACTAGCTTAAGGTCTTCATTTAATTTTTTAGCCTGAGCTATACCACAAGCTACTGACAGACCCTGACCTAATGATCCTGAAGCTATACGTACTCCTGGCAAACCTTCATGGGTAGTAGGGTGACCTTGCAGACGGGTGTTTAGCTTACGAAAAGTAGCTAACTCTTTAAGCGGGAAATAACCGCTGTGTGCCAAAGCACTGTAATATACGGGAGAGATATGTCCGTTTGATAAGATGAATACATCTTCATCTCTTGCATCCATATTAAAATTAGTAGGATTATGTCGCAGTACGTTTTGGTACAAAACAGTAAGAAATTCTGTACAGCCAAGAGATCCTCCCGGATGGCCAGATTGTACTCCGTGCACCATTCTCACTATGTCTCTACGTGTTTGTGCTACGTATTCTCTCAGTTCAGTTGTTGTTTTTACCATCTTGTTGAGAACAAAGGTGGGTTATATTCAAGTTTTATAAAATCTTTGTGGACATTTCTTGGAAAAGTAAAGTGGCTAGAGATATAGTAGAAATAAGTATTCCTGTAACAGAGTATCATCAAAATAGAGATGATTTACAGTCTTGGTTAAAAACCAGAGTAGGTAAAGTAAACGGTAAGATAAACCTTATAGTGACACTTAGGAAGTCACTAGACGCTCGTAAGTCAAATATTAAATACAATCTAAGACTAGAAGTATTTACAGATAATGACTTCCCTGAGGAGCTGAAAGTGCCTGAGTTTTTACCTCTAAAAAAAGAAATAACGGTACACATCGTAGGGTTCGGCCCAGCGGGAATATTTGCAGCACTGCAATGCCTGCAGATGGGACTGAAACCAATAGTGATAGAGCGAGGACAAGCCGTGAAGGAAAGACGCCGAGACGTAGCTAAGCTGAATAGAGCAGGTGAGATGAATACTGAATCTAACTATTGCTACGGAGAAGGAGGAGCGGGTACATTCTCAGACGGCAAACTGTACACTCGCTCAATGAAGCGGGGTAAAATTCAAGAAATACTCGAGTGCTTTGTGCTTCACGGGGCAGATGAAAATATTCTGTACGAAGCTCACCCACATATTGGTACTAATAAGCTTCCTCAGATAATAGAGAAACTAAGAGAAACTATTATTGAAAAAGGTGGAGAAGTTCGTTTTGGGACCAAGCTTACCGATTTGGAGTACGCGGGAGATACCATAACCAAACTAGCTATAAATGGAGAATGGGAATCGTGTAATCGGGTCATCTTGGCTACAGGGCATAGTGCAAGAGATATATATTATTTACTTCACGAGAAGAAAGTAGCCTTAGAAGCTAAATCCTTTGCTATGGGATTTAGGATAGAACATCCACAAAAACTTATCAATACTATACAGTATCATAATGAGCACAATGCCAGCATGTTGCCTCCTGCTGCGTATAGTCTAGTTACTCAGGTAAAGGGAAAAGGAGCATTCTCTTTTTGTATGTGTCCGGGTGGTATTATAGCACCTGCGGCCACAGATAATGGAGAAGTAGTGGTAAATGGGTGGAGCCCTAGCAAGCGAAATGGGGAGTATGCCAATAGCGGCTGGGTCACTGAAGTAGGACAAGAAGAGTGGAAGGCTTACAAGTCTCATGGTCCTTTAGCAGGGTTGGAGTTTCAAAAATCCATAGAGCAGAAGGCTTACAAAATGGGTGGAGGTAAGTTTAAAGTGCCTGCACAAAATCTCACAGACTATATAGCACAGAATAAAAGCTCTAAACTAGGTGATAGTAGCTATAATCCTGGGATGACAAGTGTAAACTTGAATGAACTGTATCCCTCTGAAATTAACCATCGTCTACGAGAAGGTTTAAGGATAATGACGAACAAACTAAAAGGATTTGACCATAAAAATGCCTTGGTCACTGCTCCAGAGAGCAGAACGAGTGCACCTGTGCGTATTCCTCGCACTAAAGAATTTCATCATACTGAGCTCATAAACCTGTATCCGTGTGGAGAGGGAGCAGGATATGCCGGAGGCATTATAAGTGCTGCTTTAGATGGCGTGCGAGTGGTGAAGGCGATAACTCAAAAAAACTAAGTCTTAGGAGTATAAATTATTCGCATAGTTGCTTAAATAATCTTATTTTCGATAAAACTAAAATATTCCTAAATGTATTGTAAAAATTTAAGCAATCTTTCATTTGAATTAACTCGTTTATCTGGCGGTGTTGCGGTAATATTAGCTGCTGAAAAGGATTTTGATTATAAAGCTTTACAAGCAACAATTAAGGATTGCGAGATTCCAGTAGTAGGAGCTTTTTTTCCTGGTTTGATAGCTGAAGGCAAATCGCATTATTCTGGTTTTATTGTTCAGCATTTTGATTCCCCATTCAAAGTGCAACTCTATGACACCAAAAATGTAAAATCTGAATTTGCTAAAGGTGTTATTCCGAATGGTTCAATTTTTAAAGGAACCGGTCTGATTTTAATGGATGCTCTATCAGATGGTAATCAAGCTTTTTTAAATACTATTTTTTATGAATTTGGTAAAGACTTTAAATTTGTAGGTGGTGGAGCGGGTTCTTTAGAATTAGTGCAAAAGCCTTGTGTTTTTGATAAGGATGGGATTTATACTGATAAAGCAATAATTCTATTTCTACAAGAAAAGGTAGCCTTAGGCTTGCAACACGGATATTATAGGATGGCAGGGCCGTTTGTAGCTACTCGTACAGAAGGTAATAAAATAATGGAGCTTAATTGGGAAAACCCATATGAGGTGTATTCCAATATAGTAAATCAAGACAGCCCAATACCCATATCTAAAGAAGATTTCTTTTCGGTATCAAAAGGTTATCCGCTAGGACTAAGTAGCAAAGGACATGAAGACATAGTACGAGACCCTATATCTGTAGATCCCGATGGATCAATCCACTGCATAGATGCAGTACCTGAAAATGCGGCTTTGTATGTGCTAAAAGGGGAGAAGACTAAACTAATAGAGGCAACCTCTTTATCGTGTCTCGAGGCACTTAGCCAATTAACTGACGAGCCAAGTTGCTGTCTGATAATTGATTGTGTTTCTCGTGTATTGTTTTTAGGCGATGATTTTGACAAAGAAATAAAAATGGCTAGTGATACACTAACCACAAGATTTAAGAATATGCAAATAGAAGGCGTTTTATCTATGGGGGAAATCTCCACTTTTAAGAACGGAAGACTTGAGATTTATAACAAGACATTCTTAACTACGATGCTTTATGAATAGTGATAAATCAGAACTGATTGCTGAATTAGCAGAACTCTATGAGTTCTCCTTAAATATTGGCACAAGTTTAAATACTTCAAAAAATGCAATTGCTTTTTTTACAAGCTTTGCTCAGCGAAAAAATCTAAAATATATCAGTGTTTGGCATCGTCAAGAAGATGTTCTACACCTTAAAGAATCTTTTCCAAAGTTGCAAGGGGCTGAGCAAAAAATAGGACGTGATTCACCTCTGTGTAAGCATTTTACCGTACTAGAAGAAGGGAAAGTGCATCGAGTAGATGAACAAAATATGTGTTTTTCAGGTTTTGATGCCCCCTCTGTCTGGCTCTATTATTCTAAAGGCGTCTATATATTATTCCTACAAAATGAGTTCGATCTAGATTTTAGTAGTAGAGAGAAATCTCAGTTTGCCACACTACTTAAGAAGTTCTCATTAAGCATGAAAGCTTGCTTTTCTCATCAAGCTTCTCTAGAAGAAGTACTCAAAAGGAGTGTCTCTGCAAATAATCTTTTTGAGCGTGAATCTTTATATCGATTTGGGGCTAATAGTCTAAGTGAAGGTATAGTGGTAACTGATTTAGAAAACAAAATCACTTATGTCAACAATGCGATGTCTGAGATCACCGGTTTCACAAGAGATGAGATGTCTGGTGCTGTAGCATATAAATTATTCAGACCTCTGGGTTTTGATAAGGAGACCAGAAACATTGTCTACGAAAAGATTATTCAAGATAAAAGCAAGATGTATGAGATCCAACAGATTAGAAAAGATGAAACAAGATATTGGGTTAGAATTACTGTTTCAGCTTTTAAAAACTCCAAGGGGATAATAATAGGCAGCATATCCTCTATGCTGAATATCACAGAGACATTTAATTATCAAAGAGCTATTGAGAAAAGTCAAAAAGATTTACAAGAACTCTTAGATACTATGTATGACGGGTTGCTGCTATTAGATAGCAATGGTGTCATAAAAGAAGCAAATAATTCTGCACTTGACCTTTTTGAAATAGACATAGATAATCTAGGACAAATAAGTATAGGGGATCTAGTGCACCCAGACGAAAAAGCTACAGTAAGTAAGATCAGAAAAAAGGTAATAAAAGAAGGGGCTTTGTTAAATTTTGTGTTCAAGATGCAAACTCCTTCGGGTAAGACTAAGTATGTAGAGGTCTCTTCTTCTCCTATTTGGAAGGATGGAGCCCACATAGGAAGTAGGGATATTGTACGTGATATTACTGAGAAAGTAAACGCTCAGAGAGAAATAAATTTAAAAAATGCTGAGTTAGAGGACCTGATAGAGAACATGTATGATGCTCTTATCGTAACGGGTTCTAAAGGTGAAATAAGGAATGTGAATAAAGCAGGAGAGAAGTTGCTAGGCTATCCAAAAGAGGAGGCACTAAAACTGGATTTAAAGGCCATAGTGCATCCGGATGACGCGGCTCGATCAAGAAAGTATCTTAAAAAACTAGAAACGGATGGCTACTATTCAGGATATCAAGGAAGGATTCTAGCGGGAGACGGATCTATTAAAGAAATAGAGGTAAACTCTACGGCAATACTAGAGGATGGTCAACTCGTAGGTTCTAGAGATATAATAAGAGATATCTCTGAAAGAAAAGAGTTAGAGCGTCAGCGTAAGTTGAGTGAGACTAAGCTAAGACTTATTATAGATACTGCTTTAGACGCCGTAGTGACTATGGATGCAGAAGGGAAGATCTCAGAATGGAATAAAAATGCTGAGCATATTTTTGGTTACACACACGATGAAGTAATCGGCAAAAGAATGAGTGAACTTATCATTCCTCAGCGATATAAAGAAGTACATAAAAATGGTATGAAACATTACTTTGATAGTGGAGAAGGACCCGTACTGAATAGTAGAATTGAGATTACTGCTATAAATAAGGATAATCGTGAATTTCCTATAGAACTTTCGATAACTCAAGTATCTCAAGATGGAACAACTTTCTTTAGTGCATTTATTAGAGATATCACAGATCGTAAGGAAATAGAAGCTCAGAAAGAGTCTCTACTTGGAGAGTTAGAGTCTGTAAACCAAGAGCTTCGTGATTTTGCCTATATTGTTTCTCATGATTTAAAAGCCCCTCTGCGTTCCATTGGCTCCTTATCTGACTGGTTAATTCAAGATTATGAAGAAGTGATAGATGCCGAAGGTAAAGAGCTCCTACAATTGCTAAAAGCGAGAATTGGTCGTATGCACGGACTTATAGAAGGAGTATTGCAATACTCTAAAGTAGGTAGACTAAAAGATGAAAAGGAACAAGTAGATATAAATATAGTAGTAGCAGAAACTATAGATTTACTGGATCCGCCTAGTAACGTTGAGGTGAAGGTAAACCCTAACCTTCCTACTGTGAGCTACGATAGGGTGCGTCTTCAGCAAGTCTTTCAAAATCTACTGAGCAATGCGATTAAGTTTTTAGATAAGCCAAAAGGTCTGTTAGAAGTGGTTTTTAAAGAAGATGATTCCTTTTACTATTTTTCTGTAAAAGACAATGGGCCAGGAATAGAGGATGCGTATTTTCAAAAGATATTTCAAATATTCCAAACACTCAGAGCCAAGGATAATTATGAAAGTACAGGAATTGGGCTTAGCATTGTAAAAAGAATAGTAGAGCTCAATGGTGGTTCCATTTCTGTTTCATCTGAAGTAGGAGTGGGGAGTACGTTTAGTTTCACTATCCCCAAAAACTAATAAAAGATATGCTTGCAGATAAATTAATATTGCTTTTAGAAGATGACATAGTCGATGTAATGACTATAAAGAGAGCAATAAAACACCTGGATATTTCAAATAACCTTATTGTCAAGGAAAATGGAGAAGAAGGTTTGGACTATCTAAACCACTGTGCTGAACTGCCTGGCCTAATCTTTTTGGATCTCAATATGCCAAAAATGAATGGTATTGAATTTTTGGGAGCAATAAAATCAAATAAGAAATGGGCTCAGATACCTATAGTCGTGCTTACTACATCTAAAGATCAGCATGACAAACTAGCTACTTTTAGCAAAGGGATATCTGGCTACATGATTAAACCAGTGGACTATGCTCAGTTTAAAGATATGATAGATACTATCAAAAAGTACTGGAACCTAAGTGAGCACTCGTATTAACCCATGTGCTTTAGACTTCTTTATATTGAAGACGATTTTATAGATGTTTTAGCTCTAAAAAGAGTTTTAAAAAACTTTGAGCATGTAGCGTTTTCTGTATGTGGTACTCTAGAAGGTATCTCAAGTTTAAATTTAGAGAATTTTGATTTTATCCTGAGTGATTCTAATCTGCCAGATGGTAGTCTGAATGATTTGAAGGCTATTTTACCTCTAGATAAAACGCAATTTGTTTCTGGCTCAGAAATACTAGGTGAAGATATTTGGATAAAGCCTATTGAACTAGATCAGATAAAGGCTCTATTCAATAGAAGTACTATCGTAAATATGCGGTATATCAATGAGCTAGCAGATGGTGAGAACGAATATGTGCAAGAGATGTTAGATCTAGCTATTCGGGTATTGCCCGAACGCTGGACCGAAATTTCTTCTAGTAAAAATGATATTGTACAACTCAAGAAAGCAGCACACAAAACAAAAAGCTCTTACCGAGTATGTGGTATTCAGAATCAATGGTTAGTGGAGTTGGAAGAGTTGAATGAATCTTCCTTTAACTCGGAGCAAAAGGATATACTTCTAGCCCAGATCTATAAACAGATACAGCAAGCTCTAGGAGAGCTGACTAAGTTGAAGGCTTAATCTTTGTTTTTCAGTTTCCTATTTTATTTTTCCAATCTCCTAGCTTCTTCACAGCTGCTAATGTACTGGTTATTAAAAACCTGAGTTCGATTATTCTTTTGAGATACAGATTTTCATAAAACCTTGTAGGCGAGAGGTTTTAGTGCAGATATAGCGAGCTATATCAAGATAAAACAACGATGATCACGAGGTTTTATGGACAAAACAGGTCGATTACACATTTAAACAGCCATTTTCTTCCTAAAACTGTCTTGGAATAGCTCGCTATTCCAAGACAGTTTCACTCGAAACTCACTATTTAAAGATGTTCTGAATCCAAAATAATAATCGAACTCAGGTTAAAAGGAATAGAATAGAAACCAATACAATTGCGGAACTCAAACCATACTTTTGGTGTAGCAGTATCAATAAACATGTGAGTAAAACTGAACTAATGGCGATAGCACCTTCAGCAATCCAATAGACATTACTTGATCGTGTTCCTCTGCTTAAAATAATCGTTAAACTTGCTGCTGCAGTAAGTGCTCCTTCAAATTTTATTATTCGGTAATCACTATTTTTTTAATCGCTATTACTTTATCCTCTTGTACCAATTTAATCCAATACAATCCGCTTCGTAGGTTTTCACGCTGAAAAGTAAATGTTTGTCCAGAAATGTTTGCTATTTCTTTTACCGCCCCGACTGAGCTATAAACTATTACCCTAGCATCTTTTAAGTTTTCACTAGTATGAAAAGTTGCTTCACCTGAAAATGGATTTGGATAGACATCTAAAGTAATATCTGTATTCTTTTTAAATTCTACTGCTTTTTTATCTGAATAGCTGGTTTTTCCATCAAAATCTGTTTGTTTTAAGCGGTAGTATGACACCCCTCCTACTGGAGTATGGTGAATTGTTGGATAGCTTAAAATTTGTGTGCTGTTCCCAGCACCCTTTATTCTACTGATTGAAGTGAAATTAATTCCATCTGCAGAGTGCTCAACATTAAAATAATCATTGTTTATTTCTGAGGCAGTAACCCAATTAAGCTTAACATGTTCCTCTACCACTTCAGCAGTAAAACTCAATAACTCGATAGGCAAAGAAGGTGGGGGAGAAAAGCAAAGTGTATTTTTATACACTACACCTGTACTAAATCCAATTGCCCCCAATGTAGAGAGTAATCTTCCCTCTACATTTCCACTTGCTCCCATAGTGCAGGCTCCTCCGTGAGCAAGAACCGATCCTTTCATAAAAACAAAAGTTCCAATAGAAGTGGCACCTTCGGAAATCCAAAAGACATTACACCGTTGTGTTCCATTACTGAAAATTACTTTGGATTTTGCCGCTACTGTAAATGCTCCGTTATACCTGAATATAAATATTGCGTCAGGATCATTTTGACCGTCTAAAGTGATAGTCCCTGTTAGAGATCCAGCTCCGTTTATATAATAAACACCAGCTGTAAGAGTCTCTCCACTGCCAAATGCTGGAGTGTGAGTAGAATCCGTTTTTGGTATTGCTATTAACTTAATATAAGCGGAATCTAAATCTATTTTGGCTTGTGCTGTAGTAGCATCTGCATTATAAAAAGATCCGACATGAGTGGATGTCCCAAAACCACTTATCGCACCAGAATTTGTGCCTATATCTCCAACAATTCCAGATGACGCCGTATTTGCCACAGCACCTGCATTAGTGAAAAGGCCGAAATTTTTAATGATTCCTAAAACATCAACTGCAGTAGCAGGAATAGGATCCTCTAAACATTTTATTGGAATGGTGATAGGGCCTGCAGGTATACTTGCTTCAGTACCCCCTCCAAAAGTTATTGCTCCTTCTGCGGTAAGTAATCTTCCTTCTATATCACAACCTGCCCCAAGGCTAATAGCTCCAAAATGTGCAAACAAAGTTCCTTTTATAGTACAACCTACTCCCGCACTAATAGCACCTTCAGATATCCAATACACATTACAAGCTCGCGTTCCTCCAGCTAAAACAACAGTAGCACCTGCTCCTAACGTCAGTGCCCCATCAAATTTAATTATGAATACCGCATTAGTATCTCCTTCTCCATTTAGAATAAGAGATCCTCCTATAGACCCAGCCCCACCTATTGAATAAACGCCAGAGGTAATTGTATCTCCACCTCCAAAAGCTGCTGCATGAGTGCCAGGATATGTAACAAAAATATCGCTGAGATGAATATACACCCTAAGCAAATCTATTCTAGCTTGAACCGTTAAAGCATTATTATTCTGTTTTGTGCCAGTGTATGATGTATCAAATCCGCTTATTATTCCATCATTAGTGCCAACATCGTCTGAACAGGTCCCAGTCGATCCTGGCCCTGTAACAGCTCCCGCTCCAGTATAGGTTTCAAAATCAGAAAGCGTTCCTATTTCAAGTGTCTGACTTAATACAAGAGTTGGCGAGAATAAAAGTAATACGATTACTACTGTGTTCTTTAACTGTTTTTTCATTTTGAAATGGATTAAAATTTTGATCATTTAAGTAGTGTTGTAGTTTTTTATTATGTACCAAAGGTGCCTTACCTAAGATCTGTTTTAGAGGAAAGAAGGCGAGTAGAAGTCTAAAGAAGTTGAATGGTATGCAATGGGAGTGGAGTGGTATTTGGCTACATAATCCAGCATACTTTCTCTATCATTGGCCCCTTTATTTTATTGATTTAGCAGTAAATATGTGTTGTTTACATACTTAATTATAGCATTTACAACCTAATAAATTAATGCTTATACTTTGTTTAAGTATTGTTTCCCCTTAGTAATATCTTACTCTCTAAAAACCTGAAATATGCAGCTGCCAAGACGATAGTCAGTGCAAAAACACTTAAAAATAGATACTCTGTAATTGTACAAAAGGCAAACTAATTAGCGGCTTGTTACTTAAGAGTTTTTCGGCATTATAAAAAAGCTGCCCATCCTCTCATAGCCATGAAGTGAAACTGAAGTGTATGTATAAATAGTTGACAACCTTCCTATATCACAAATACACTATAAGTAGACTGGGTTTACTATAAGTTCTTCATTATCTACTTTGAAAATGGTCTGTTCGTATATGTTAAGCATCTATATTATTTTTTATAGTACAAATGTGGCTCTGGTTTTAGGGTGTTTTAGGGCTAAAAAGGTGAATGGCAGTTCGGCTAAGTTGAGTGGAGAGTATCTGTAGATAATTGATTTAATGAAATACTATCTTTGTGATACAAGAAAATGCCATCTATGATAAAATGTATACTACTAGAAGACGAGGAACTAGCTGCAACGTCGCTTATCAAAATACTATCAGGAGTAGATAAGATAGAACTTATAGGGCATTATTTTAATCCCATGGAGGCTCAAAATGAAGTAGATTTCAGTGATATTGATCTTATTTTTCTTGATGTAGAAATGCCTGAAATCTCGGGATTAGATTTTATCAAATCATTGAGTAATCCACCAAGGGTAATAGTTACGACATCTCGCAGTGACTTTGCCATTGGAGCTTTTGAGATAAATGCGTTAGATTTTATACTCAAACCTGTTACTGCTTCTGCGGTACTTTCTGCACTCCAGAAATACGATGTGTTAGAGAACCCAGAAGTAGGAGAGGAGCTTAGTCCCGAAGCACATTCTATCTTTATAAAAGTGGATACCAACTTAGTGAATCTTAAGTTTGACGATATACTATGGATGGAAGCTCTAGGCGATTATGTGGGTTTTCATACCTCAGAAAAGAGATATGTAGTCAAAGTAACATTAGCCTATATAGAAAAACGAATAGCAAAGAAGAACTTCGCCAGAGTTCATCGTTCTTATATAGTAAATACAGATAAGATAAAAACGATTGACGATTCTTCACTCGTTATTAAGGATAAGCTAATACCTATAAGCAGAGGAAGTAGATCAGGGTTGATGGATAGTATTAACCTATTGAAGTAGGAGCATTAAGCTCTTGTCCCTTGTCTAGAAGAGTCCACCGCTCTTCTTACCATATCCAAAGCAGTGTATGCTGTTCGTTCAATGATTTGCATACGGGTTCCGTAAAACTCATATCTTTTCACCTCTACATCACCATCTGGCTTTGCTAAGCCTATGAACACTAAGCCTACGGGCTTATCATCTGTGCCACCGCCTGGTCCGGCTATCCCAGTGGTAGAGATACAGTAATCTACATCTAATTTTACCTTGGCATTTTTAGCCATAGCTTTACATACCTCTTCGCTCACTGCTCCGTGAGTATTTAACATGGTTTGATCTATATCTGCTATAGCTACTTTAGTTTCGTATGCATAAGTGAGTAAGCTTCCTTTGAAGTATGCTGAGCTGCCAGCTACTGCTGTTATGGTATGGGCTACATATCCACCAGAGCAAGACTCTACGGTACCTATAGACTGGCTGGTAGCATTTAATAAATCGCCTACTATCTCAGGTAAGTTTCTGTCTCCTTCAAACCATACATTTCCTATTATAGCTTTTATTTGGTCAAATGCAGTTTGTATGCTTTTTTCAAGATTCTCTGCTGAGAGACTGTTAGACTTAGCACTGAGTCTTAATCTTACGAGATTAAGATGAGGAAGATAGGCTAATTTAATGTGAGAAGGAAGGTTATCTTCTATACTCTCTATAGCTACGGATAAGTGAGACTCTGGCACACCTACTACTGTGATCGTATCATGTACGATAATGTAATTATCTCCTTTGGCATTTAGTTTCTCAAAAACTACCTCTTCCATCATAGCCTTCATCTCATAGGGCACTCCAGGCATACTTACGTATATTTTACCTTTTTCTTCGAAATACATACCTGGTGCTGTCCCCTTACTGTTTAGTATTACCTCACAGTTATCAGGTACTAAGGCTTGATCTACATTTATCTGCAGTACTTCTCGCCCTCTGCGGTGAAAAATGTCCTTTATGTTTTCTAGTGCACCTTCATTTATAATCATCTTAGCTCCAAAATAGTCTGCAAGTACTTTTTTTGTGATATCATCTTTAGTAGGACCTAGTCCTCCTGTGATAAGAATGATATCTGCTCGAGATTCTGCGGATTTGAGTGCCTCTATTATACTATCTTTTTTATCGTTTATAGAAGATATTTGTATGACTTCTACGCCATATGCATTGAGGTGTTTACCCAGCCACGCAGAGTTAGTATCTACGGTCTGACCTATCAGTATTTCATCTCCTATGGTAATTATCTCGGCTAGCATATAATAATGAGTAACAGATGAGTTATTGTATTGTTATTTAATGTAAATGTAGAACAAAGATAACTATCTAGTTTGCAATAGATTATATGTCATATAAATGTTCGTTATTCTTAAAAAATCAATAGAATATACTAACAATAGAAAAAGTCTATGGATTTTGGTGCGTTTAAAATTATTTTCGCATTAAACAACAGAATAAAATGAGAGAAGCAAAAGCTAATTTAGCAGTCAATAAATTACTGAAAGATGTTGCCAAGAAATTTGATGCTGACAAAGCTATAACACAGCTGGCTGAGATCAGAGTGCTGGCACTAGAGGAGGAAGACCCTACTGTAGTGAAGATCTGTAGGCTTGTTAGTGAGTATATTACAGAGAAGAAAAACTTTGACCTAGGTTATGTAGCAGAGGAAGAGATAGGAGATATGACTGATATGGAGTACCTACTAGAGCTTATGCTTAAAGTAGAACGTCCTGCCAATAGGGAGGAAATACAAGAAATAAGAGATAAAATAAAAAAAGAGCTTAGTTAAGCTCTTTTTTTATCCCTGGTCCGTGTAAGTATTTTAAATCTTAGTCGTTATAAATGCGTAAAAGAATGAATACCATGAAAAAATTAGTAATTATAGCCCTCGTGTTATCAAGCAGCTTAGGAGCAATGGCTCAGTATAGAGTGAATGCAGGAGCATCTGTAGGTAAAGGAGCAGCTATGTTCTCTTTAGGTATAGAGCGTAAGTTTAATCTCTTTAATGAAAAGTTTCATATAAATCCTGGAGTAAGACTAAATGTATTCAGCGGAAATGACTTAGACTATATTACAGCACCGGCTAAGTATACAGTGAATAATGATCAGGTAGATACTATTACTCAATATTCAGTTCAAAATAATTTTGCTAACCTATATGTAAGATTAGGATATGATTTCACAGAGAAGCTATCCATAAGTTTTGATATTGATATTGTTGGAGTGAGTTTTGGAGGAGAGAGTGATTACAAGTCCTTCGGTCCAGGAAAAGCATCACAAGAGAAAGGTCCAGTGCCAACTAATCAGAGCGTTATTTCTTTACCTACAGCTGTTAATGTACTTTTAGTAGGAGATAATGACCTCGGTAGTTTAAACTCTACACTAAGTGTGACTTACAATGCGACCAAGAGAATAGGAATAGACCTAGGAGTAGGTCTTGTATTTACAGAATATACCACAAATGATAAAATAGGTTACGACGGCAACGATCGTTTCCGAAATAAGAGTATGATGGGATACGTAGGTGTTTCCTATCTCTTAGGAGATAAGTAATTGCTGAAAATAAAAGTATAAAACGCCTCTCGATAAATCGGTTGGCGTTTTATTATGCTATTTCACCTGTAACTAATTAATTTTGCCCCAAGATGACATCTGATCAATTCAACGACCTTAAAATCCGCACAGCTAAGCTTGCGGACTATCTTTGACTTAGCCAAGAATTTAGCTCTTATAGAAGACGAAGAGCAACAGACGCACGATCCTAGTTTCTGGGATGATCCTAAAAAAGCAGAACTACACCTCCGAAACATCAAGAAAAAGAAGATATGGACAGACGCTTGGACCGCTGTAAACAGTGGTGCAGAGGAGATAGAAGTGTTCCTAGAGTTTAAAGAAATGGGAGATGAGGTAGATGAGGAGATAGATACTAACTATCAGAAAACACTGCTAAAGCTCGAAGATTTAGAGTTTAAGAATATGCTGAGTGGTGAAGAAGATCAACTGGATGCCATATTGGAAATAAATGCAGGTGCCGGAGGTACAGAGAGTAATGACTGGTCTAGCATGCTCAGCCGTATGTATATCATGTGGGCACAAAATAATGGTTTCAAAGCAGAAGTCTTAGACCAGGTAGACGGTGATGTAGCAGGTATCAAGTCAATTAGAATCCAAATAAGTGGAGATTTTGCATTTGGATATCTCAAAGGAGATAACGGAGTACACCGATTAGTGAGAATATCGCCGTTTGATAGTAGTGCACGGAGACATACTAGTTTTGCGTCAGCCTATATATATCCACTAGTAGATGATAGCATACAGATAGAACTAAACTGGGGTGATATAGATATGCAGACTTCACGAAGTGGAGGAGCCGGTGGTCAAAACGTGAACAAGGTAGAGACTAAAGTACAGCTGACGCACAAACCTTCTGGTATAATGGTAGTGTGCTCCCAAGCTCGCTCGCAGCTAGCTAACAAAGAAGAAGCCATGAAAATGCTAAAGTCTCAACTGTATGACATAGAGCTACGAAAGCAGAAAGATGCTCGTGCAGACATAGAAAACGGTAAAATGAAAATAGAGTGGGGCAGTCAGATACGTAACTATGTGATGCACCCGTATAAGCTAGTAAAAGATGTACGTACAGGTGAGGAGACCAGTAATGTGCAAGCAGTGATGGATGGTAATTTAGAGCCGTTTATGAAAGCCTATTTGCTAGGGCAAAAGAAGTAGGTGTTACTCAATAAAATTAAAGGAGGTTTACTATTCTTAATAAGTGTGCTACTGGCCTTGTCAGTTACTAATTCTGCAATTATGCTGTTTGTAGAAGCTCTAGAAAGAACTCAGGAATTGGTGTATAATCCAACGTATAGTATTACTCGATTAATTACTAAATGTGTTTTAATTCTTCTTTTGGGTTGGTTAAGCATGGTACTCTTTGGAAAAAGTAGTAAGTATTGGAAAAAGGAGAACTGACCGCTTATTAATATTATTTTCTCATCTGGGTTTTTAGTCCTACATTCGATTATTGAACATCATGAAAACTTTATTTATATGTGTTACTTTGGTCCTAATGACTATTTTCTCTGATGCACAGCAAGTGATTCATAAGAGAGACAGTAAATTAATATCTTGTGATATTCAGTCTATTGTAGAAGATGGCATAGCGTATATAGACTCTAATAATTTTGTGTAGTTTATGAGTAGAAATGATATCAAATCTATTTCTACCTATGTGTTGGATAAGGATTTGTATGTGGAGAATTTCAGCTTGAAAACACCTTACACCTTTTCTGATTTATTCTTAACTAACATTATACATTTTAAGAAAAACTCTTCTTATAAGGGTAATAACTTTAGGAGTATGCGAGTTAAAATATTAGAAGGAGATGCAGACTCTATACTCTTTTTAGTGTTCTTAGAAGATATGTATAGGGTGGATAAAATTGCTCTGGAGTCATTAGAAGATTTAGACATAGATTCGATAGCTGTACAGAGAGTCAATAGGTATCCAAATACTGACTGCGACGCAGTCTTTAGCACTGATACAGTACATAGCGGACGAATAATAAGCTGGTCAAAAGATGGTATTCAGCTACTGCCAGAATCAAGTACAGCGGATTATTCGGCTTATTTTATCCCGAATACTGAGATAGTAGTTATGCGTAGTCAAAGTGGCGTAATAGTATATCCAGGAGATGATATAATGCCGCTTAAAATCCGTAAACCGTATCCTAGAGTGAGCTTAGCTGTTGGTCTTAAAGTGGCTGGATTTTTTGATTACTCAGGAATTGATAATGGAGATAGAAATACAACCTTTCTTAATGGTTCGAAAAATTCATTGCAAAATTTGCATAGTTTTAGTTTTGGAACCCAAATAGATTTCACTAAGCATATTGATGTCCAATTAAGATATAATAGGAGGTGGTCTGACAATATCATATTCAATGGAACGCATTATGTAACGTCGTGGGAAACAAAGTATAGGCTAAAATTAAATCAATATGAAGTTGGTATAGGTTATAATTTACACGGATTCAGGATTGGAGCTGGTGTGACCATATCAGAAACAAAAAGTTTATTTTTATGGGAACAAAGCACCTATAGAAATAGTGGGCAATATGTTTCTGTAGCTACTAACAGAAAAGAAGGTACTATAGTATCAAGACCTAGTTTAGGTTATTCATTTGGGGCCAGTTATAAGTTTAGTTTAGGAAATAGGATGATACTTGAACCTGAAATTAAGTGGACGACTTTTTCTATTGATTTTGATAGATTGATGGACGTTCGGACAACATCATATTTAAATCGAGGTGTGCAGCCTGTTGATCCAATAGGTGGCTACAGTGAGTTTGAGTCGTCCTATGGAAGCGGTCAGACAGAATGGAATGTACTTTTTTTAAACCTTATGCTTAGAAGAAACCTATTCTTGTGATACTACCAAAATTGTAAAAAAAAAGTGCATTACCTGTGGTAATGCACTTTTAATCTAAAGTAAGATATCCTACTTTATAATATTCATTAGCTGATCTAGTTTGGGAGTAAGGATAATTTCTATACGTCTGTTTTCTGCACGAGCTTCCTTAGTGTCTTCAGCATTTACAGGCACGTATTTACTGCGTCCACTTGGTATGATCTTGATTGGGTCCATTTTTCCATCGGTAGTCATATACCGCACCACTGATGTAGCTCTTAGTACACTGAGATCCCAATTGTCCTTTATAGTGGAAGAATTCATGGCCTGATTATCGGTGTGCCCTTCCACTACTATGTCAAAATCTTCTAAGTCTTGGAGACTTTCAGCGACCTTGAGTAATGCAGTCTTTCCTTTCCAGTCTATGTCAGTTTTGCCAGAGGCAAAGAGTAGACTATTGTCTAATGATACATAGATCTTACCCTCTTTTTCTACTACACTTATGCCACTATTTTTATATCCTATAAGTGACTCTGTAAGTTTATTCTTAAGGTCTGTGACTGCTTTTTCCTGTGCTACGAGTTTAGTTTCTAACTCATTCACTCTTTTTTCACGCTCTATTAGTGAAGTGGAGAGTGCCTCTAACTCAGTCTTTAGTTTGTTAGCTTCAGTTTGCTGAGCTTTCAGTTTGGCCTCCTTGGCAAAGAGTTCACCTTTCTTAGTATCTAGTTCTTTATCCAATCTCTCTAGCTCATAGCGTAAGTCTTTTTTCGTATTTTCATTACTATTTGCTAGATTTTTATAGTTCTCATTTAGTATTTTGTAGGAGGCTTCTACTTTTTCATATGCAGCCTTTTGTTCTTCACACTCATTGGCAGCATCAGTATATTCAGCCTCGAGTTTAGTATACTTGCTTTTCAGCTCTGCTAGGGAAGTATCACCATACTCTTTCATTGTTTTTAGTAGGCTGTAGTCACTGTCTAGCTGGTCATACTTTACTTGTAGTTCATCCAGTTTTCTAGCAGGTACACACGCTATGATAGAGATTATTAGTATTGCGGCGAGTAGATAGTTCGTTTTTTTAATGCTAATTAATATCATTGTATGCAATGTTAGATAACATAATCCAATCTGTTATGCGTAATATTATAACATATGAACACCGTGCACTCTAATAGTTACACATATTTGGACGGATAAAATAACTGATGCAGTCTTCCCATTCTTTGGATAGGGCTAATTTCTATAAATAGTGGGTTTTATTGTGAGATATTGAAGCATCGTCGTCTAGTAAAATTTAATCTTTAGTTACTAATTCTAAAGTCTCTTCTAAATAATGCCGTATTGAGGTATACTTTGTTTCTCCAAGTGCCCAATTTGAAAATTCCAAAAACCTCCATTTTTCACGTGTATTCGTAGGTGGAATAAGAAGAAATTGCTGTTCATCATTTTCAATACCTGCTATAATTATGGCGGAACCTAAAGTTGTTTCAAATTCAGGAAAATACGAATTTTCCCAACTTTTGAATGTTTCTGGGAGTCTGTTTCTTAAATAATCAACCTCATTAGATTGATTAAAGCCAGAATCGATAACCGAAAACTGACTAAAGCCATTTGTTATTTTTAGAAAATTAATATAATCATCAGGTAGAGGTAATCCCAATCTGCGTTCTAATAAGGCTATGTATTCATTAGTTGCGGGTTCATTACCTAATCATTTAGTTGAGATCTGGGCAGCACTAAACTCTACTTCCTTAAATTATATTCCTATTTTTGATATTTCCTTTAGTAATTGAAGTAGCATTAATTATTCTGTCATTTAATATTTCAATTACTCAATCATCTTTTTATTACACACTCGTCTGCATTTTGCTCTCGGCTATACTTCGCTCTATGGCTAGATTTATCAGTTCTGTGATGAGGTCTGCATAGCTCAGTCCTCCTGCTTCCCATAGTTTTGGGTACATGCTGATATCTGTAAAACCTGGCAGCGTATTCACTTCATTTACGATTATTTCGTTTTGCTGAGTCAAAAATACATCTACCCTAGCCATACCCTCACAGTTGAGAGCTTTATAGGTCTTTATAGCTGTTTCTCGTATTTTGTCTTGTAATGCTGCGTCCATTTTGGCAGGTATCATAGTCACAGAACCGTTAGCATCTAGATACTTAGCGGTATAGTCATAGAAAGTGTGGTTATCTTCATTGGTTACTACTTCACCCACTGGAGATGCTTTTGCTTCCGAATTACCTAGCACAGCACATTCTATTTCTCTGCCTACTATGCTTTGTTCTATGAGTACTTTTCTATCGTATTTCAGAGCTTCATCTATAGCTAGATCAAATTCTTGCTTTGTATTGACTTTACTTATACCTACAGAAGAACCTAAGTTTGGAGGTTTTATATACATAGGCACACCTAGTGCGGCCTGTGCTATTTCAAAGGTTATATCATCTCGTTCTGAGGTGCGATAAGCTAAAAACTTACTGTTTGCTATGCCGGCTTCGGAGAGTATTCTTTTTGCTACATCCTTATCTATACATAGTGCAGATCCTACCACTCCAGGTCCTACAAATGGGATATTCATCGTTTTGAGCAAGCCTTGTAGGCTGCCATCCTCTCCACCAGTGCCATGCACTATGGGAAAAATAGCAGTAATATCTTGTAGCTCTCTGCCAGTGCCTATATTGAGAAATCTTCCTGTACTGGCTCCTGGTAGCAAGCTTAGTCTATTTTCAGAAGGCTCTACCACAGTCTCGGCGTTCAGCTCTTCTATAGATTTAGCGTACCAGCATCCGTCTTTAGCTATCGCTATGAGAGCGATCGTATACTTCGTCTTGTCTATCGCTTTTGCTATGTTCCTAGCAGAGCGAATGGATATCTCATGTTCGGTGGATTTACCGCCGTAGATGATTGCAATGTGTTGTGCCGCCATATTTTATTATTTGTACAAATGTGCCTCTAGTCTTTTCAGCGTTATTCACGTTTACTCTTGCTATGTATATTTTTAAGACTTTATTCTATCATAAAATGCCTGTGTATCCTTGCCATAAAGCCAAGTTACTACATTATTTTCCCATATTTCAGCGTGCTGTTTATGGTCTATTAGACCGTCTTTTAGCACTAGATCTAGCAGTTTACCAGGATAACTACTTTGCTTTTCGCTTTCCATTTCCCCTAAAGGGTATGGGTCATCTAGGCCCATTATTATCTGGTCTGTAGACTGCTGTCTTCTGAGCATCACCTCAAAGGAAATAGTATCATGTACTAAGGTGTCAAAGTAAATATTAGGATGCCCTACAGCCTTACGTGGTCGTTCCATTCCTTCAAAAAGGTCTGGTCTACCGTCAAAACCTTGTGTTCTTCTGCCAATATTTATATGGTTAAGCTGTCCTCCGTGTGCAAAGCACGTTCTGATATCTGGGTACTTTTCATAGTATCCATTTAGCGTATAGAAGTGATAGGAGTCTGCACACTGAGCTAGCATCCATATTACGTGAAATCTCCAAGAGGTATCTTCTAGCTTTATAAATTTTTCTCCATCATACGGATGGACCTCTATGGCTAACTTATATTTATTTGCTAGTTCGAGTATAGGTTCTGTCTCTTTATTGAAAATGACCTTCCATTTACCGGCGGTATTCATATAGTGAGTAGGTAAGCAGAGTACTTTCATTCCTAGTTTTTCTACACACCGCTCTATTTCCCATAGAGCTCCTTCCACAAATCCAGCGTGCACTACAAAACCTGTGGTAAACCGTCCATTGTTTTCTGCTTGTACTTCTGCATTAAAGTCATTTTGAAACCTCAATGCTTGTCTCATATCGCTCTGAGTTAGCCCATTACCGTATAGTTGTGAGAGGTTAAGTACTACAGCATGGTCTATCTTATTTTCGTCCATCCATTCGAGTTTTTCATTTAAGAAAAAACTTTCAGCAGTGATAGGTCTGGACCAGTTTTTTTGTCGCATAAACTTACGGTCACTGTCTATCCAAAAGATTTCTTTGTCTTTCATGAACTTGGGTATTTGCTCAGGATAAGGCAGCAGGTGCGAGTGTCCGTTAATTTTCATCTGTAAACGTTTTGGCGAATGTACTACAGTGAAGTACATCCATAGAGTATTGTTTTAAAAATGTGTTAAACCTACTTCAAGGATTTGGAATAATTGAGCGTGGAATTCTTTCCTTCTAGGTATAAAATGTCCTTTTGTTCTTTGGTTAGGTTAAAATTAGTAATAGCGATTTCTTTATTTTTAATTATGACCGTAGTTTTGTCACTTTCTAAGGTTTTGAAGAAGTCTACGTCTTGTGCATTGAGTACGGTACGGAAAAGATGCTTGAGGTAGGAACTGACATCATTGAAGTCAAGTCCGTTATCTACTTCATTTATGTTTATGAAAAAACCAAGAGTTTTATCTAAGTCGCCTAAGGCTGTAATAGGATAATTATAGAGTACTCCGCCAGCTACATAGATGTGATTATTTGGCTGTTCGTCTGGAAACTTCCTGGCATCAAAAAAAAGTGGAATGGACATACTGGCACGGATACTTTCCGCTATTTTCACATTGGGAGTTTTGTCACAAGAGAATTCTGTAAGAGACGTAGTATTGAGGTCTGAAGCAAACGCTTTCAGTGTTTTATATCCTTGGTTTTCTAACTCTGCAAATGTGAGACATTTGTTTCCTGTTTTCTGATGTATTATCTCTTGCACCCATTTCAGTAGCTTTTCTCCTCTGTAAAGTTCATATTTTTTTGTGAGTTTTAGGGGGTTTAAGTCATCTTAAAACTTCTTAAAATGGGTGTTACCCAATACTTTTACTAGTTCATTAGAGGAGTAGCCCAAGCTGATAAGTACTGCAGCTACTGCACCTGCAGATGTACCTGCTGTGCGTTTTACTTGACTAAGGACACCTTCTTTTTCTAAGGCTTCTATAGCTTCTGAGTATGCTATCCCCAGTACTCCTCCACTTTTAAATACCAGATTTTCTATGATACTTGTCATTTCTTTTTTACGAGTCAAACGAAGATATAGAGGATAACATACTCTGGGAGAATAACTTAAAGTAATATCAAGAAAGTAATGTGAATTTTCTATGCGATTTCTCTGCGGCGTTCTGTTTCCTTTTCTATAACATTGGCTATCGAGCGGAAGTTGTGGCGGATGGTATTCCAGCGGTCAGGGTATTTACTGAATAATTCGAAAATCTTCTTTGCGTGCTTGTTCAAAGCATCGGTGATACTCGCATTACTCACAGGTGGCGAGCAGTGATTTCCTATGTTTTTGCCTATTACACTTAGTCCTTTTTCTTGAGCAATATTTGCTGAGGCTTCGTACCTATCCAGCAGTTTATAAGTCTTAGCATATCTACCCAGTTGCATTTCATCTTCATTTGCATAAACCACTGATTTATAACTACTAGTGAAGCTAGCTAGGTGAGCAGGAGTGAGGACTAGTTCGCGTTCACCTTGGATTAGAGCTAGATTTAACTCTATCTGCACGTGTCGTTCCAAGTTAGGCTCTAGTTGGTCAAATGGAAGCCTATATTCCTTGAGCTCATCTATAAATTCACGACTCATGTGTATTTCTATATCGTACTTGTCTTGTAGTTTATTGACTATAAGCTGTATAAACTGACTTATGGCTACTTCATAGTTTTGGCTCTGGATGCTAAGTTGCTTCTTGGTTTCAGTTATTTCCACAGACGCCATTTGATTACTTTTCGCTATATCTATTAGGATGTGCTTGTCATTACTGCGAAGATGAAGCAGCCCGTCTATAAATCCTCTTATGGTCCGTTCAAACTGTATTTTCTCACCTGCCAGCAAGTGTTTATCCTTAGATAGTCCGTAAGGTTTTAGCTGTACTAAAAGGAAAATAGTACAGTTATCTATTTTAATATTTCTTAGAAGTAGATGGTCTCGCTCCAGTTCCATTTCTAATAGCGTTTGACCTATTTGTTGTTTTTTACTAAAAGGAGTTTCATTGATAGAATACCATCCTGTATTACTAGATGTTAAAAAATGAGCAAGTGAAGTGGGAAGTGAATTTGTAAACTCTCCCTTTTCGGTATGTATGAGAATAGTATCGTTATCAAATCTAGCTATACAGTACACGTGATGTGCCTGAGATAGCGAGCTCGATACAAAATCTGCAATCAACTGCTGCGGTGATATATTACTGCTGAGTAACACTGGTAATGCTTACAAATGTAAGATAATTAAGCAAAACATTAAGCTAAATTAAGTAGTTAAGTTCGCTTAATTTAAGTGATTTACAGCAAAATTAAGCAGTACTATTTTTACTTAATTATCATAAAATCAATGTATTATGATAATAATATTGCCACAGATTAAGGAGTTAAATAAAGTAAAGGTTAAGTAAAATGGAAGCAAGAATCACAGTAGAACAGTACTTAATGTACGAGGTAGTAGCTACTTTTAGTGTAGTAGTAGGATGGGTAAAAGGAGAGAATAGAAGTATAAGCCAATGGAGGAGTCAGGTAGATAAGCTAAAGAAAGCGTTTCACTATTTTATGCTAGAACTAGAAGTAGATGAGTTTAAAGACTTAAGATTACCTAGTGAGAATAGGCCTACCGATGATCATTCTAAAACGAAACCCAAAGCTAAAAGTAGGGAAGGTGGCAGAGTGTTACCTAAATTAAAAGCTGTAGGTAAGCAGTTGCAACTGTTTTTCATTAAAACTATGAAATCATCATTGCTAACTGGTATCCTACTGATAGAGCGGTTCTCTCAGTGGTGCACAAAGATACTGATAGGTGAGGTGAAAGATTATGAGAACAAGAAACGTAGTTAATAGTTGATTTTTTTCATTGTTGTTAACCTATTCTTGCTCTGGTTTGTGCTTGGCGTAGAGTGCTCTTGCTATACCGTCTGACAGGCCAACCTTAGGAATATATATCTGCTCTGCACTTAGCCAGTCAGCCGCTGTGAGGAAGATTTGAGAAGCAGGGATTATGACATCTGCACGATCTGGATTTAGCACGAATCGAGTAATACGTTCATTGTAGTCTACAGCATCTAATTCTGCCTTGAAAGCTGCTAGATCAGCAGTATTTATGAAGTAGTCATTTTGTTGCTTTCTAAGAATTTTGAGGATTTTATTGATATTACCACCGGTTCCTAGTATCGGTATACCTGATTTTAGAAGTTGGTGTTTGTCTAGCCATTCTTTCATCTGGTCCCATAAAGTGGAGTCTACAGCATTATGAAGTATTCTGACTGTTCCTATCTTCAAGGAAATAGAATCTATTTTTTCAGTATTTTTTATAAATATAAGTTCTGTGCTACCTCCACCCACATCTATAAATACCGCTCTGTCTATGTTTGGCATATAGTCTGGTAAATGTTCGAAGGAGATGGTATCGGCCTCTTGCTGGCCACCTATGATCTCTAGATCTATATCAGCGTACCCTTTTATTTCTGAAATTAGAAAAGGACTATTGCTTGCCTCACGCATAGCACTGGTAGCGTAGGCCCTGTAGTCTATTACTTGATGTACATTCATAAGGTGTTTGAATGAACGCATAGTTTTAATGAGTTGATCAGATTTCTCTTCGCCTATTTTACCAAGGATAAAAGCGTCTTCACCTAACCGTATAGGTACACGCACTAATGAGAGTTTACGAAAAATGGGCCCCTCAGGGGTTTCGAATACATTGGTAAATAGTAATCTAACGGCATTGGAGCCTACGTCTATGGATGCAAATTTGAATAGTTTCAAAATAGTAGTACGAATATAATTTTTTTGTGCTGTAGAATAATAGAGGTTATTATATTTGCGCACCCGAAAGGGAGAAAGTAGAAAGATAACTACTCAAATAAATATCTAAATATGGCTTCGTAGCTCAGCTGAATAGAGCACTTGATTACGGCTCAAGAGGTCTCAGGTTTGAATCCTGACGAGGTCACAAAAAGAATCCGTCCACTGCTAGTGGAGGGATTTTTTATTTATAGATCGTGAAGTTCACTTCAAAGGGCTAGAAATAAAATATCCACATCAAGCAATAGCTTGAGGAAGGATGCTATGCTTGGGCTGCACTAAACGAAGAGGACTCAGTTTTTTTTGAGTCCTTTTTTATATCTCAATTGTAACCTTCCCCAAAAATTAGGACAGTTTAAAATTTAAATAAAAACAATAAACTTGAAGAACTGTCAAAATGAAAAAGAGTAAATTTAGTGATCGCTAAATAATCAGGGCTCTAAAATCTAATCAGGAAGATAGGTAAGTGGAATCTATCGCAAGAGAACTAGCAATAGATAAGAGTACGTTTTACTACAGGCGAAAGAAATGGAGGTATGGAGCATAGTGAGTTGAAGCGATTAATAGAGCTAGAAGGAGAGAATATAAAGCTTAAGCAGAGGTAAACTTAGACATTACTATGTTAAAAGACATTTTGTCAAAAAAGTTCTAAAGTCTACCGACAAGCAGCAGTGGGCCAAGTACTTAATCAAGCAGTACAATATAGCTATAAAGCGAACGTGCAGTATGGTGGAGCTTACAAGGTCTATGTGGCATTTCCAAAGTAAGAAAGATGATAGTCAGGTGATAGACAAGCTCAATGAGCTAGCGGAGGTCTATCCTACTAGAGGATTTGATGAGTACTATAAAAAGATATATCGAGAAGGCTACCTATGGAATAGGAAACGAGTATTACGAGTATACAGAGAGATGAGATTAAAACTAGGAAGAAAGTGAAACAAGCAAATTGACTCTCAATAAGCGAGTGGTGGATTTGGACATACCTTTAAGAAAAAGGGGGCATGCTAACAAAAAAAATGGAAGGCAGGAGTAGTATCAAAAACGCATTGTCTACTTTGGTTTCAGAGTTATCTTATGCAGACGTAGCCATACACGAAGGCGGTACAGCAAGTAGCACAGTTATGCACTAAGGGTGTATGCAGGTGATTATGCTAAAACGAGACAAGATTTACTCGAATACTGCAAACTATACACATTTGCTATGGTGCAAGTGTTGGCAGTTTTACATGCCGTTAATTAAAAAAATCATAGTATTATAGTTATTTTGGGTAATGGAAAAGAAATAAAAGAATGATTGAATTATTAAGTAACTTTTGGCTGTAGTATGTATTGAGGCCTTGTATATCCTGGTTATGTTTTTATTGATGGGAGTAGGCTACAGTTTTGGAGTGAGTTTTACCTTGCGTTTTATCTGCTCTATCTCAGGTGCGGGAAAGTACTGCAACTACTTTAATTTTGATTGGAAAAGTCAAAAATGGAAACTGGTTTTTGTACTTGAAGCATCGCAGGTGGTTCCATAGCCACTAGGTTTCTTAGTAGTCCAGAAGCACTTGACTTAAGTAAATCTGCGGTACAGGACCTTGACTTTTTGGGTATTCCTCTTGATGGCGCTATTACTCCACTAGATTTATTTTGTGAAGCATTTTCACTTTCAAAGGCTTTTTGGTAATCATAGTTGGCAGATTTCTTGTTGGTTTTGGTTCTTGATGGGCAGGAGGTTGCACGTCTGGTCAGGCCATTATCGGATTATCTAATCTGCAGTTACCATCACTCATAGTAGTAATCGGATTTTTCATAGGAGGACTAAGTAAGCTTTTTGCCTAGCTCCCCATAAAATACAGCTGACCCAAAATTTTTACTAATTGGAATCTTGGTCTGTATTATCATGACCAAATCAGAAGCCGTCTCGTGGTATCGTATTCAAGAGATGTTTCGTTTTCAAGCGTTTCACATGTACGGAATTATAGAATCTACATTATCAGTGGGTCTGCTTTTAGTGCAGTGGATCAATCGTAAGGAAATCAAAAACAGTGAAGGACATAAAATAGAAATACCAGATAAAGAGATGAGTATTTATCGGTACTTATTAGGTGGAATATTATTTGGATTAGGATGGGCATTTAGTGGTGCTTGCCCTGGGCCCATTTACACGCTTATCTGAAATGGATTTACAGTTTTTATAGCTGTAATATTAAGTGCATTAGCGGGTACTTATATCTATGGTTTAGTGAAAGATAAGCTTCCACATTAATAGGCTACTGTATTAAAATTCTCGCATCGATCACCTAAAAAAAAGGGAAGGAACGAAACTCAATTTCATCTCACCAGCCTACTTAACCATTCTTCTAAGCGTATAGGCAGGTAATAATATTTAAACCCGAAATGTTTATTAAACTCCCATAGGACAGACATTTGATTGAGGTACATTGGCTAAATTGTTTTTTACTACAGAAGTATCATAAAGTATGAAAAGATCTTAGGTATTACTAAGTCATTTTCTAATTTACAGACAAACATTTAGGTGTTTTGTTTGTTTTGATAAAATGACTCGTAGAAGCAATTTATCTTACTTAATCGGAATCACATTTATTCTATTTTCAATAACCTCCTTAGCACAGAATCAACCCAGCACCTCTTTTACTAAAGGAAATTACAAATTAAAGATGGTAGCTGAGATAGGCTTTGTAGGTGTGCTAAATCATAAGGTACAATTCGGTAATAGTGGGACATACTTCGATTATAAAAAAGATGGTGGACAAGATGTTCTTTTTCCCATCATCAGACCATCACTTGAGTTAGAGGTCAATAAACGCAATACATTTATATTTTTGATACAGCCTTTGCGTATAGAGACTCAGGTACGACTTAAAGAAGACTTGGTAGTAGACGAATTGGTATTCCCAGCCAATAGTAGTGTGAAACTGCTTTATAATTTTCCTTTTTACAGATTTAGCTACCTCCGTGAGGTTATGCCTAATAATGAGAAATGGAGTCTAGGACTAGGTGGTACGGTACAATTTAGAAATGCGACAATTTCTTTTGAGTCTTCAGATGGCTCAAGATTTAGATCTAATAGAGACTTGGGTATTGTACCTGCTCTGAAGGTAAGAAGCCGCTATCAAATAAATGACCGGGCTTATGGCGAGTTGGAAGCTGATGGAATCTATGCCCCAGTGAGTTATCTGAATGGCAGTAATTCTGAAGTAGTTGGAGCTATTTTAGATGCGAGCTTAAGAGGAGGATTGAAAATAACCAATGAAGTAGATGCATTTCTGAATCTACGCTACCTAGGCGGTGGAGCAGTGGGAACATCTAAAAATCCTGCAGGTCCTAGCGATGGATACGTGAAAAACTGGCTACACTTCGGTACTGTGACTGCTGGATTTGCCTATTCCTTTTAACCTGAGTTCAATTATTATTATTATTATTATTATTATTATTATTATTATGGATTCAGAACAATATCTTTAAGTAGTGAGTTTCGAGTGAAAGTGGTGGAGGGATGGTGAGCTATTCCAAAACAGTTTTAGGAATAAAATGGCTATTTAAATGCGTAATCGACCTGTTTTATCCATAAAATCTCGTAACCAATGTTGTTTTATCTTGATATAGCTCGCTATATCTGCACTAGAACCTTTCGCCTACGATATTTTATGAAAATTTGCACTTCAAAAGAATAGTCCAAATTAAATTATTGCAATGTTCAGAGATAGAATTAAACACTAATCAATTCGTTTACACAAAACGTAGGATAGTGTCTTTGTGAACTCTCAAATATGTGCTAATAATCATGGTAGGTTATCATTACAAGTATATGCTGCTCTTCATCTTTGAGGTGCATTAAGCAATGTTAAAAGGAAGAACCTCCAAAGTTGCTTGGACATTGAATGTCATTTTTATGACGTCTGCCTTTAGATCCGCCTGCCTGTCTGCGACCATCTATGTCAAAACTGTAACTCATATGAATTTCATGCGAACCGTAAGTGCCGCCAAGTAGTTTTGAGGTAGTAAAATCATAGGTGTATCCAATACTGGTAGAATTGTTATTTGTTACTTCACTTGTATATCCAACACCAAAAATGACGCTATCAAATCTTTCTGAACTAAACTTGTAATTTCTATTTCTTACCCCTATGGTATAATAAATCGGTTTGAGGACAACACGAGCCGCCAAATTGATAGTGGTCATAGAGGCCTGATCTTCAAAATTAAAGTGTGGTGCTATCCCTTTTCGAAGTGTCTTATCTAAAAACCATACATTACCATGTACAATATATTTTATCGGAACGCCACGTATATCACTGCCTATAAAATTAGCTGTGGGAAATACCGTTACGTGCTTCATAGCTATACCTAAAGATCCATAAATTTGAGATTGATTTCTACTCCTTCTTAGGGCACCTTTCGCTGCCAGACCTAAGCTTAAGTCCCCATATTTCCGCTGGAAAATTTCCGGAAATTCAAAACTTGTTGGGTATATTTTGCCAAAATACTTATCATATTGGTCGTCAAACTCTGTTCTTGACCAATCTATAGTCTTCTGTCCAAAGCCAGTATTGATACCTGCACTAATCTTTAAGTAGCGAGATATCTTTATTGGAAATGCGATTGTTACCTCTACTTTATCCGTACGCAGATGCGATTCTCCTTCTATATTTGACATTACAAAAAAACCAAGACCTACTGCATTTCGTAACTGATGAGTAGAAGAGAAATTAAAGGCTCTCATGGAAGCAGGTATTCCTGTCCATTGCTCCCTGAAATTTAACCTATATTCATGTCCTCGTATAATGCCTGGAGCTGCAGGATTGTAATATAAAGGATTGTCTAGAGTAGAAGAAAACATAGGGTCTTGAGCGTAAGTTTTATGACTTATGACCAATATAATAGCTGCAAAAAATAGGATTTTAATTTTCATTATCGTATTAATGTTACTGTTCCATAACGTTTAACTGTTCCGTTTGAGAAATCTTTTCCTGGCCAGATACGTCCATTTAAAAAAGTAGCCGAAATCTTCCATACATACGTGTCCTGCGGCATGCTATTTCCTGCCATGTCATTGCCGTCCCATCCCTCTGCAGGCTCTGATTTTAGTAGTTTATCTGATTCCCATATTAGATTTCCCCAAGTGTCATATATGTATATTTGGTATGTTTCTATGCCTACACCTGTCGGTTTAAAGGAGCGAACGCCTGGCTCACCAAATTCCGGAGAAAATGCATTAGAGACAAATAGATTATATATTTCCTTAATATCGATAGACTTTGTAACAGAGTTTGTACATCCAAAATTGTTGCTGGCAATTAGTGTTGTGCTAAAAATACTGCTGTTTGGAAATGTGTGCACGGGATTATCGAGGATGCTCGTTTCTCCATCTCCAAATTCCCATAAATAGGTATTGGCAAGAGTACTGTAATTAGTAAATGTAGTAATTACCTTTTCCATTTCAAAGGTAAAGTCTGCGACCGGATTAGGAAAAACATCAATTGTAGAAGGTAATATGAAGGTATCCGTACAATTGGCATTGCCGTAAATAATGAAGTAAGGAATGTAAGAACCTATAGCATCATATGTATATGTAAAATTGTCTGATTCACTGCTATCACCATTCCCAAGGTGCCATGTACTGTAGAGGTAATTGGTAGCAAGACTAGCAAAGTCAACTTCCAACGGTACACAACCGCTAAGAGGAGAAACTAAGGCATCTGCTTTTGGTGATTCATATACCTTAATTTGAGCTATTGTAGTATCTAAACATCCAAATTGATTAGATGCAATTAATGTATCATTATAGATGTCTGCACTAGATAGAACTAGGGATGGATTTGTTTGGGTAGATCTACTGCCATTTCCAAAGGCCCAATCATACCCTAAAGCTCCGATTGATGTATTGGAGTAGTCTACTAGCACAGGGTACTCGCAAACGCTATCTGTAGAAGACACAAAGCCTGCTAGCGGTTTGGGGTAAACAACTAAATTTATAGAAGTACTGTCTTTACATCCGTTAGTATATTCAGAAATAAGCTTTATCCAATGTGTTTCAGCAGTTAAGAATGTTTCGCTTAGCTTGTTTAAGGTAGATATATTCCCGTTACTAAATGTCCACGAATGAAAACTGCTATCTGCCGTTAGACTGACGGTGAGTGGTTGACAGCCGCTTGTAGGTGTTGCGATTATCTTAGATTTAGGTTTTGGTAAGATAGATACGTCTTTATTTATAGAAGCAGAACAATTATGTAAGGTAGTAAACGCTGTGTATCGCACGTTAAATATTCCACTACTATCATATTGATGTACAACATTAGTAAGCCTACTAGAATCACCATCGCCAAATTTCCAATATACACCAGAAACATTTGTAGTCGTGCTAAAAAAGCGTACAGAGTCAAATTGACAGATGGAGTCTCGAATGAAGTCAAAGCTAACATTGGGTTCAGGATAGACTAAAATCTGTCTCTCAAAGGTGTCATAAGAACAACTATCTGTAACAAATAACTTGACTGTAAATGTCCCGCTTTGGTTAAAGGTATGAGAAGGGTTATTTATATTACTTGTATTACCATCTCCAAAATCCCACGCAAAATCGATAAAGTCTCGAGAGGAGTTTGTGAATTTTACGGTAAGAGGGAAACATCCTCTCAGTGTATCCGTGTTAAAGAATGCTTCTACGTTTTTAAATACAGTTATCGTTTTGGACGCAGTATCTGCACCACATCTATTCTTTGCTATATATGAAATCGTATACTTCGAAGGTAGCCTATCTGTTGTAAACGAATGTGATAGTGGCTCATCAAATGTATTTTTTGTTGTGGTAAACACAGAAGACCCATCTCCAAAGTCCCAGAAAAGTGAATCTGGATCGCCGTATGTTAAATTATTAGAAAGCAAGAGATTTAGAGGGCTACAACCGATGTCTCTATCTGTTTCAAAAATGGCAACCGGAGTAGGATGCACCAAAATTGAATCTTTAAAAGTATCTATTTTACATTTATTAGAGATCATTAATAGGACGTAATACGTAGTATCATGTCTTCCTTGTTCGTAAATTATAGTATCCGGCAAAAGCCCTGAGCTTGTCTGGCCTTGACCATAATCCCAGAAGTATGTAGCGTACTCGGCTATAGACCTGTTATCAAAAACAACTTCTAATGGAGCACATCCTTTATCAATACTAGGCACAAAAGAGGCTTGTGGAGCACTAATAACCTGAATGGATTTATTGATGGAGTCGAAACATCCGAAACTACTTGTTGCTAGCTGTCTGATAGTATAAAATCCTATAGTATTATAATAAGCGTTTGGAGATTTTCTAGTATCTAAACTACCGTTTCCGAAGCTCCAAGCATATTGAGTAGCTCCCGTGGTCGTATTATTGATAAAAATAGAATCTTTCTCGCAAACTATGGTATCGCGGTCAAAGTCTACCAATGGTATTGGATATGATTCTATAGCCTTTGTAATAGAATCCTTACATCCATATCCATTAGTAATTAATAACTTGACATTGTATGTGCCATCTTGGTTATAGGTATGGATTGGGTTTTGCAAAGTATCTGTCGTAGTATCATCATAATCCCAATCCCAGTTTGTTATTGCAGCTCCGCCAGCAAGAGAAGAATCATTGAAAACTGTGTTTTTATATTCACAAACTTCTATTCCTCTAAAATTAGCTAGGGGTTCCCCATAGGCTGTAAACTGCTTAACTACCGTATCCGAACATCCCGTACCCGCTGTAGTAATCAAGGTAATACTGTAAGTAGAATCTTGTGTATTAGAGCTATTGGTAAAAGTGTGAACAGGAATAGTAGCGGTACTGGTATCTCCATCTCCAAAATCCCAACGTAGAGCAAGGCCAGCAGGATTAGTAGCGTCTGTAAGAGTAATTTGTGTGTTACCACATCCAGTAGTATCCGATAAAGTAAAGTCCGCAACGGGATCTTGTATGGTCGTAAATCGTTGTATTAAAGTATCGTTTTTACAGCCGTAGTTATTGCTAGTAATCAGCTGCACATAGGCTGTATCTCCATCTGTAGCCATCACATAACTAGTAAAACCTACTCCAGTAAAAGTACTTAATACTGTAGCTGAATCAGCATCCAGTATAGTCCAAGTATAGGTGTCATTAGCATCTGGATACTGCTGCAATGCGATCAATGCGGAGTCTAAAGTCAATGGGGCACATCCTGAAGTAAATGTTGGTCTAAAATCTGCACGAGCATCTGGGTGTATAGTTACTGTATCTATAACCGTATCTCTACATCCGTGTATAGTCTCAGAGATTAGCTGCACTGAGTATAAGCTGTCCACTACACCTGTATTGGCATATAGCCTATTGGGGTTTTGTAGGGTAGAACCAAAATCCCAAATAAAGTTCATCGAACCGATAGACTCAGCGTTATACGGATTAGAAGAGTTGGTAAAGAAAGCTGTATCAGGGCTACAACTATCTGCAAGACTAAAGCTAAAGTCCGCCAAAGGTTTAGGATAGACTACTGTAGTCTGGGTATCTTTATCTATACACCCTTCTTGAGAAGTACTGGTGAGGATAATCGTGTAGGTTATCGCAGCATTAGTTGTATTAAGCGGCATATATATGCTTGGCTCATACAATGTGTCATCTAATACTACTCCCGAGTTAGGACTCAAAGTCCATAGATAATCGTGACCAAAAGCCGAGTTACTATCTGTACTATTATCAGGTGTGATGCTAGTAGCTCCACAAGTACCTGTATCGATACTAAAAATAGCAAGAGGTCGAGAGTAAACAATCACACTATCTGTAATAGAATCTTGGCATCCATCTACAGAAGTAACGCGTAAAGATATCGTATATGTGGTATCTACATCACTATCATTATCTGGGAATGAGAAAGTAGGAGTAGAGTCAGTTGGATTATTTATGCCTACGGAATTATGACTACTCGTCCATAACGAGCTCCAAGTTCCTGTTTTATGAGTAGAAGAATTTGTAGAAGTCAGTGTATCAGGAGCACAGGTAGCTGCACTACTTAAGCTAAATAGAGCCTTTGGTATTGGGTTAAGGGTAATATTCTTAACTATCGTATCCGAACATCCCGTACCCGCTGTAGTAATCAAGGTAATACTGTAAGTAGAATCTTGTGTATTAGAGCTATTGGTAAAAGTATGAACAGGATTTGTAGCGGTACTGGTATCTCCATCTCCGAAATCCCAACGTAGAGTAAGACCAGCAGGGTTAGTAGCATCTGTAAGAGTAATTTGTGTAGTACCACATCCAGTAGTATCCGATAAAGTAAAGTCCGCAACGGGATCTTGTATGGTAGTAAATCGTTGTATTAAAGTATCGTTCTTACATCCGTAGTTATTGCTAGTAATCAGCTGTACATAGGCTGTATCTCCATCTGTAGCCATCACATAACTAGTAAAACCTACTCCAGTAAAAGTACGTAATACGGTAGCTGAATCAGCATCCAATATTGTCCAAGT
>Ga0222647_1000120_pt1 | contig 41990 bp, 63 predicted proteins | sample AntAcemetagen333_FD_179864 | JGI IMG/M metagenome (GOLD analysis project Ga0222647, IMG submission 179864) | Saline water microbial communities from Ace Lake, Antarctica - #333 | ecosystem: Environmental > Aquatic > Non-marine Saline and Alkaline > Saline | place: Antarctica: Ace Lake...
GTCACAGAATTGCATTGATACATGAAGTTGATCTTTTTAAAAGCGAACATGGCAGAAAAGATGCAGTATACAGACATCGCTTTGTAATATGGGATAAAGATTGGAATATTGTAAAGTACACAAATGATTTTTCAATGATGAATGGGCATGTTGAATTTGCAGTGGGTATGTGTTTTGATGAAAACGATGAAATTTTAATTACATTTGGTTTTCAAGATAACGCAGCATATATTTTACAAACTACATTAAAAGACTTGCTCGATTTCATTAACATAAATTGTGCGTTTCGCAGATAAATCTTCAAATAGCCTATAGGAATAATTATACTATGATAGATACTTTACTTAATCAATTTGTGTGTTCGCCAAATGATCCCGAAACAAATTTTGCACTTGCAAGGTATTATCATAATATTGGGCAAACTGCTTCTGCGGTATCATATTACATTAGAACAGCGGAAAGAACTGATAACTTGTTGTTGAGATATGAATGTCTGTTACATGGCGCAAATTGCTTTGAGATGCAAGGAACGCGTAGATTTACAGTCAAAGGAATGCTACAGCAAGCAATATCAATTTTGCCGAAAAGACCAGAAGCCTACTTTCTTTTGAGTAAAATGCAAGAACACAACGAAGCCAATCAAGGAAGATACCTCGATTCGTACACATTATGTTCTATTGCTATTACAGTTTGTGAATTTGATGGGGATAGTCTTAGAAATTCGGTAAATTACCATGGCAAGTATGAACTACTATTTCAAAAAGGTATTATGGGTTGGTGGAACGGTCTCAATGAGGAAACAAAAACCATATTCCTTGATCTCCATATGAACTATGATATGCCAGAAGAATATAAAACTTCGGTAAGAAATAATCTTATCAATATGGGTGCATTCAATACAAAGTCACTTATCAACTATGAAATCACCAAGTTACCAAATCTTTTGATAGAGTTTGATGGAGCAGAAAACGTGAAAAGAAACTATTCAGAAGCATACCAAGATATGTTTGTCTTGACAGCAACTAATGGCAAAAGAAATGGGTCATATGTTGAAATCGGTTCAGGTCATCCTTCATATGGTAACAATACATATCTGTTGGAAAAAGAATTTGGATGGAGCGGACTTTCGTTAGATATAGATGAGAATTTCATTGCGCAACATAGTAACGAACGAAGCCATACTGCTATATTAAAAGATGCGACTACAATAAATTACGACAAGTATTTTACTGGAATGAATTTACCTTCTAATATAGATTATCTACAAATTGATGTAGATCCAGCAGATATATCCCTAAAAGTTCTTTATTCCATGCCGTTTGATACTTTTAAATTTTCAGTTATAACATTTGAACATGACCATTATGCACAACCACATACTAATGTAAGAGAAAAAGCAAGAGCATTTTTGAAGTCTTACGGATATGTGTTAGTAGCATCTAATATATCACCAGATGATTTTAGACCATATGAAGATTGGTTTGTACATCCAGATCTTGTAGATGCCGACATAATCAAAAAACTTACAGTAAAAGGTGATGACACAAAAAAAGCCGAAAAATATATGTTCGGTATGTATAGTGGATAAAATACCTGTTATTGGTACAGCGGTTGTAAATAGTAGTTATTGGGTCAATAGATTGTTATTGAGCGTTGATTATCCGGTAAAGGACTTTGTGATAATCAACAACAATGGTAGGGGCCAATTAGATGAAGAACTAAATATGATTGTTAAGATGAAGCATCGTCATATTGACAATATAAAAGTTGTACATATGCCTTCAAACATCGGATGTGGGGGCGCTTGGAATCTTATCATAAAATGCTATATGAACTCGCCGTATTGGATTATAGCAAATGATGATGTGGCATTTAATTCTGGGTTATTGAAAGAAATGCATGGTATAATGTTAAGCAGCGATGTTGTAGGTACTATTCACCCCAATTCAGGAGACTTTGGTATCGGGGCTTGGGATTTATTTGCTATACATGAAAGTACAGTAAAACAACTTGGACTTTTTGATGAGAATACTTATCCTGCTTATTGCGAAGATGCCGACTACATAATGAGAATGAAGAACAAAGGCATCAAGTCTATAGTCGGCTTAAAACACACTTATTTACATGGTACTGGTGAAGCAAAAGATTATTACGAGCATGGTAGACAAACTGAAAAATCAGACACGAAGCTGAAAAATATTCTTGATAAATCTAACCTAATGAACATTGATTATTTGACAAGAAAATGGGGTATCGGTTGGAGAAATGTACAGCCGAACGCAACACCTTTTGAAAGTGAAAAAGTTGATATCAGTTACTCATTGTACGATCTTGATTTTGTTAGGAGCAAACATACAGGATTTTAAATTTAGTCATAAATAGAAGGTAGCTACATGGAAGTAATATTACTAAGTGAGATAGACGTAAACACAGATCAACAGACATTCTTTTTTCAGAAAGAATGGGTGAAGTCACCTTTCATAATAGAAACTAAAGGGTGTGATGAACAAGAGGCTATAGAAGATACTGATACATGCGCGTGACAGTGCGTGAATTGGCCGTAGGGCGCTATGTATAAGCTTTGGGTATGTGCCCCACACGACAACCAACATGATGCCACAGAAGGCCGCATTTGGATATATCGTTAGAAAAAGACAACAATTATTTTATATAAATAAGTGAAAGGGGTGTTGTAAATGGCTAAACCACAAACAAAAAACGAATTCAAACAATTTTGTCTAAGGAAACTTGGACATCCTGTCGTACAGATTAACGTATCTGATGAGCAAATTGATGACAGGGTTGATGAGGCAATATCATTTTGGAATGATTATCATTACAATGGTAGCGAATTGATTTACATCAAACACCAAATAACACAAGAAGATATTGACCGCGAATATATTGAAGCCCCAGAAAGACTTCTTGGTGTTGTAAGAATTTTTGATTTGAGTACTTCTATATCATCTGGCACAGGTATGTTTAACGTGACTTATCAATTCGTTCTTAATAACATAAATGACATGACTGGTTATAATATACAAAACTACTATATGTCTATGCAGAATCTTAGAATGATGCAAGAATTTTTAGTTGGTGTGCCGATGATAAGATACAACAAGCATATCAACAGACTCCAAATAGATATGCAATGGAGCAGACTTGTAGTTGGTTCTTATGTGATAATTGAAGCTTATGATATTATTGACGGCAATCAATATATGGATATGTGGAGTGACAGATGGTTGCAAAATTATGCAACTGCTCTTATTAAAGAACAGTATGGTACAAATATCACTAAGTATACAAATGCCCAACTTGTCGGTGGTATTCAGTTCAATGGCGAACAGATATTAAATGATGCAAGAGAAGAGAGAAGGGCATTAGAAGAACAAGCCATAACTTCACTACAGCCAATGGTTTATAATTTTACAGGATAATTTGTAGGTTTTTGGAAGCTGATTTTAAATCTGTTAGAATATTTAAAAATAAACTTCAGGTTACTTCATCTTCATCCCATTAACATTGATTATACCAGGATTTTCAAACTTGTCAAGACATAAAATGCAAAAACTTAACTTATTTTACATGCACCAACACCCAAAAATGAAAGCATAGCACAGAAAATGGCGACCAATGTATTTTTTCAAAACACAGATCATTCGAATACGCAAAATCTCTATGATGATCTTGTAGTAGAGTCAATACAAATCTATGGGGTGGACACATTTTACGTCACAAGAAAAATTGATGAATTTGACGATATTTTGAATGAAGACAGGCTTTCGTTTTTCAATGCAGCTTACCAAATGGAAGTCTATATCAAATCTGTAGATGGGTTTGAGGGTGAAGGCGATTTTCTTAGTCGCTTTGGTCTACAAATAAGAGACCAAGCAACTTTTACGGTCGCAGTCAGTACATTTGAAAGACACGCGACAAGGTTAGATGTAAATCTGACAAGGCCAAAAGAAGGCGATTTGGTTTACATGCCATTGAATAAAAAATTCTTCAAGATCACTTTTGTTGAGCATGAATCTGTATTTTATCAATTTGGTTCCTTACAAGTATATGATCTTAAGTGCGAACTGTTTGAATATTCAAACGAAAGATTCTCTACAGGTGTAGAATATATTGACGAGCATTATGATGAACATAGAACAGACAATGTGGACGATTTAGAAACACTATTTGATATTGACCCTATTGCTAAAAACATATTCTACGAAGAAAAAAGTAAAGATTTGGTTGATTTTTCTGAGTCTGATCCATTCAGCGAGATAATAACAAGCCCAACAGACAGTAAAATATAGATAGGCAATAAAAATGGCATTAGTTAATCACTTTTACAACGGGACAACAAAAAAATATGTTGCGGTGTTTGGATCTATTTTCAATAAAATAACTATTGAAAGGTTGGACCAACAGGGTGCAAAAGTTCAAAGTATGATAGTTCCTATATCTTATGGGCCATACCAAAAGTTTCTTGCGCGCCTGACTCAAGATCCAAATCTTGACAGGAAAACCGCAATAACACTTCCAAGAATGTCTTTTGAAATAACATCGATGTCATATGATGGGACCAGAAAAATAGGTTCTTTGAAGAAAATTCGCGGTGGGCCTTCTGATGATCCAGAAAAATCATATTTTCAATATTCACCAGCACCTTACAATATAGATTTCACATTAAGCATTATGGCAAAAAATTATGAAGATGGTGCAGAAATAATGGAACAAATAATTCCATTTTTCAAACCTGAGTGGACAACAACGGTAAAGTTAATAGATAACATAGATCCAATAGATATACCTCTTATTTTAACAAGTACCAATATCGAAGACTTGTATGAATCAGATTTTTTAACAAGACGTAGTTTACTTTGGACGTTAAATTTTTCTATGAAAGCTTGGTACTTCGGGCCAACCAGAGATAAAAAAGTCATAAAATTCATAGACACAAGATATTTTACTTCTACAAATACTGATGCTATTGAAAAATCTATAGTTACAATACAACCAAGCCTGACTGTAAATGGCGAACCAACAACAGACATAACCGAAACTATCCCATATATTGAAATAATAGAAGACGACGATTGGGGTGTCATCGTAATAAAAGAAGAACCACAGTAGGAAAAAATAATGAGTGAAGAAAAAATAGCGAGCGCATTAGGGTTGAGGCCACTGTCAGAAATTGAAGATGATGATGATATTATAGAAAATTTACCAGTGATACTTGATGATGTGCCAGTCCTTATGACTACCATAGATGATGAATTGGCAGCAGATATAGAATTATCCCGCAAAAACATCAAAGACATGATTGAAAAGGGCAATACATCTTTAGATGAAATATTTGAACTTGCCAAGCAATCGGAATCACCAACTGCATTTGAAGTGGCGTCTAAAATGATGAAAACGCTATTAGATGCAAACAAAGAATTTGTGGCTATGGCAGAAAAGAAAAAATACGCAAAAGAAGACCATCCTGCCGCTCAAACAAATGTAGTCAATAATAATCTCATTTTAAGTACCGCAGACATACTTAAAATGATGAAAGGTGATAATCAGACATGAATGGTGGGTATCTTGGAAATCAGCATTTAAAAAAGTCGGGCACTCCTTTAGAGTGGACGCCAGAAATGGTACAAGAATTTTTTAAATGTTCTCAAGACCCAATATATTTTTCCAAGAAATATATCAAAATTGTCCATGTTGATAGAGGATTAGTACCCTTTGATATGTATGATTATCAAGAAGAAATAGTTAAAAAGATAACAGATAACAGAAGAGTAGCCGTACTTACGGCAAGGCAAAGTGGAAAATGCGTTCATATAAATACTCCTATAAAAATAAAGAATAAAAAGACTGGTGAAATAGTCGAAACTACTATAGGAGATTTTTATGAAAACGAAAAGAAAAAGACCCAGTTTAAAAATGATGTTGACTAAACGAAGACAGTATATAAAGAACTTATCTGATGTCCGATACTGGATAAAAGTAAGTGATCTAAAATTGAAAAGAATAGGCAGAGTTGATAATCATATTAGAATATGCGAGAGTGGTTTATCTTGGCAAAAAAGAATAGAATGGCTCAAAAGGATATCAGAGTATAAGGAAAACCGACAAGAAACATTAGATTATTTTACTGTCCTTTATAATTGTTCAGTGAAGGCACAAAAAAGAATGGATATCAAGTCTAGTCGTGTACAAGGTAATAATAATCCTTGGTATGATCACAAAGGTAAATATTCTCCTTTTAAAAAAGGATCTGTGAACTATTCAGAAGAAGCAATCCAAAAAGCAACAAAAAACAGAGAATATACTACTAATATCGAATATTATCTTCGTCGTGGGATGGGTTTATGCCAAGCAATGTATGCTCGTCATGAAAGACAGGCAGTAGGCAGACTTGATAGATTCATTGAAAGATACGGTGAATCGGAAGGCATTAAAAAATGGGAAGAACGACAACTGAAGTGGCAAAAAACTTTAAATGATAAACCAATAGAAGAAAGAACAAGAATTAATTCTTTAAAGAATTCTAAGGGTTCGTCTGTTTCCAAAAATGAGTTAGAGCTTTTTGGAGAATTGGGAAAATATATAAAAAATATAAAAAGAACTTTAGTTTTATATTACAACCAAGGTAAAAATTATTATACATACGATATCTTCTTAGATAATAAAATTATAGAATATAATGGAGATTTTTGGCACGCAAATCCTAGAGTATACAACAAAAGTTTTTACAATAAAGTTTCTAAAAAAACGGCTAATGGAATATGGATTAAAGAAAATCACAAAGAAATTATAGCAAATGAAAATTCTTTCATGATTCATAGAGTATGGGAATTAGATTATAAAAATGATAAAGAGGGGGCAATAAAAGAATGCATCAACTTTCTGACACAGTAGAACGAAAGTTCATAGATACGATTCATCTCGAAGACGAGTGGGAAATAGAAACTGATACTGGTTGGGAAGATATTTCTCATATTCATAAAACTGTAGAATATGAAGAATGGTATATTCTGTTAGAAGATGGTTATGAATTAATTTGCGCAGATACACATATTCTTTTTGACGAAAACTATAACGAGATATTCGCCAAAGATATTATTCCAAATACTACGCGGTTAATTACGAAAAATGGCTTCAAGAAAGTTTTGAAAATTGAAAATAAAGTCGAATCTAGTAATATGTATGATATCACAGTAAATTCTGAAAATCATACATATTATACAGGAGATATTCTTTCACATAATACAACTACCGCAGTTGCGGTCATACTACATTACATATTATTCAATGAATATAAGACAGTCGCTATACTTGCTAATAAAGGTGATGCTGCTAAAGAAGTTTTGTCAAGAATAAAACTTGCATATGAATCATTGCCTACTTGGATGCAACATGGGATCGAAGAGTGGAACAAAAATAGTATAGAATTAGAAAATGGCTGCAAAATATATGCAGGAACAACATCATCTTCCGCAATCCGAGGAAAAAGTTGCGTAACTGGAGACACTAAAGTTTGTATAGAAAAGGATGGCGGATATTACCTCGTCGAAATAAAGAGTCTCATAAATAGTTGAAATAGGAGAATTTGTAATTGATATATTCTATATATAAAACTGTCAATAAAATTAATAATAAAGAATACGTCGGATTTCATGGTTTAAAAAATAAAAGCGATATTTTAAGCGTCGAGAGCGAATCAGGATCTATCTTTAGAGATGGGTATCTAGGTTCTGGTGTATTAATAAAAAAGGCTTTAATGAAGTACGGTCCTGAAAATATGAAACAGGTGCTTTTATATGTTACAGATAATAAAAAAGATGCCGAATTATTCGAAGCAGATATAGTTAATGTTGAGTGGGTATTGGACGAGAGTAATTATAACTTGTGCTTAGGTGAAAATGTTTGTGTATTGTTTGGAGAGAATAATAGTTTTTTCGGCAAAAAACACAAGAAAGAAACTATATTGCAGATTCAGAATGCAAGAAATGAGACCTTTAAATCGACGCCATTCACATGGGCTGAAGTTATCATCGTGGAGACCGGAGAGATATGTTATAACAGAGAACAACTATACGATTATTTTGGTTTGTGTGACGTGGGGCCAACAAAAACAAAACTGCACAATTTAGCAACCCTGTTTTCACAAGGTGTATGCCGCTACAAATCCGATTTTCTGCAAACAAGAATGATAGACAGATTCAACGAAAGACAAAAATGGTTGGATGAAAAAGCTGAAAGAAATGTCATAAAATCTAAGATATGCAGCGATAGATTCTCTGGTGTCCCAAAAACACCAGAGTCTAACGCGAAGCGAGGGGAATCTATATCTAGATGGATTAAAGAAAATCCAGAGCAACACAAAATCCGTATGGATAAAATAAATAAAGATCCCGAAAAAATAAAAAAAATGATAGAAAAACAGACCGGAAAGATTTGGATAACAAACACGGCAACAAAGAAAAATACAAGACATGACCCTAAAAATCCAATTCCAGATGGGTGGGTCAAGGGAATGACACATAAAAGATGAAAATTTTATCACAAGGAGAATTCAGAAATTTCCAAGGTGTTTCGTACATGGGTAATAAACCAGTATATACTGTCAATATAGAAGATACAAAACCCATCAGATGCACTTCCGACCATAAGTTTTTGACGGACGGCGGTGAATGGATGCAAGCTATTGATATGACGCCTGACCACGTTTTATATGGTAAAAATTTCATTAATTGCGAGCCAGCTGGTTATGATGAACCTGTCTATGATATCATAGAAGTGGAAGATACTAACAGTTATACGGTTGAAGGCGTAGAAGTTCATAACTGCGCATTTTTATATCTCGATGAATGTGCATTTATTGAAGGGTATGATGAATTTTTTGCTTCTGTATATCCAACAATTTCATCTGGCGAAAATACTAAACTTCTTATGACATCTACCCCCAAAGGTCTAAATCATTTTTACAAGACATGTAAAGGGGCGGAAGAAGGTACTAACGGATATGAGTTTGTCAAAGTAATGTGGAATGATGTCCCAGGCCGTGGTGAAAAATGGAAGAAAGAAACACTGGAAGCTTTAGACCATGATGAAGAGAAGTTCAATCAAGAATATTGTTGTGTTAAGGGAAATGCTTTAGTGACAGTAAGAGACAAGACAACGGGTAAGGTATTAACAATGTATATAGAAAAACTGTATGAAGATCAGTTGATCGGGCCTTCTAAGATGCAAGATAAGTATGAAATTTTAACACCAGATGGCTTCTCGCACTTTCACGGGGTTAGGAGACAGATTGCCACAGGCATCATCAAAATATCGTTTGAAAATGCTGAGACTATTGAATGTTCGTTAGACCATAAGTTTCAAATGAGATGTGGATTTATCGAAGCAAAAAAATTAGCTATTGGGGATGAGATACAGACCAGTGAAGGTTTTACCAATGTATCTTTTATTCAAAAAGACGATTCCGAAATTGCTCCCGTGTATGATGCTTTGCATGTAGAAAAAGGCCACAAATACTACACCAATGGGTTAGTATCGCATAATTGTCAATTTATTGGCAGTTCGGGTACATTAATTTCTGGTCATAAATTGAAAAATTTGTCACCTTTCATACCGATTGCACAAAGTGAAGGTATAAAGCAATACGATAAGCCACAAAAAGAAAGAATATACACTCTCATAGCGGACGTTTCAAGAGGAAAAGGATTGGATTATTCGACTTTTTCTATAATGGATGTTACTGAAATGCCATATAAACAGGTATGTGCTTTTCGAGATAATTTCATAGGGCCAGTTGATTTCGCCTCTATAATTTTTCGATTTGCTAATTTGTACAACGAAGCCTATGTGATGATTGAAATAAATGACATTGGTGGACAGGTTAGTGACGTTCTATACTTAGATTTCGGGTATGAGAACTTAATATTTACAGAAAATGCCGGAAGGTCAGGAAAGCGGGTTTCTGGCGGATTTGGTAAGAATGTAGATAGGGGCGTTCGTACTACAAAGTCGGTGAAGTCAATTGGTTGCTCTATATTGAAAATGTTAATTGAACAAGAACAGATGATAGTATGTGATTTTGACACTATACAAGAACTTTCGAGGTTTTCTAAAAAAGGTGCATCATATGAAGCAGAGTCCGGTGCGCATGATGATATGGTTATGACCTTAGTATTATTTTCTTGGTTGGTTGAACAGACATATTTTAAAGACATAACCGACATAAATACAATAATGCGATTAAAAGAAAAAACTGATGATCAGTTAGATTCCGAATTGCTTCCTTTTGGTTTCATTCAAGACGGTAGAGAAGATGATGGTGTAGTAAACTGGTGATTATTGAAAAGGGCGTTTATATAAATACAATTAGCAATTTGATTTAAATCCGAGTTTAATACACACAAAGGAGAAAAAAACATGGTTTTTTCTGTAAGCCCATCTGTAACAGTTCGTGAAGTAGATGCGACCGCTGTTATCCCTGCAATATCATCAACACAAGCTGCAATTGCTGGTCCTTTTCTTTGGGGTCCAGAGAATGAGCCAGTTTTGATTACATCTGAAAAAGATTTGACTTCAAGATTTGGCAAGCCAACAGGTTTTAATGCGGAGACTTTTTTTGTTGCCGCAGATTTTTTGGCATATTCAAATGCGTTGTATGTTACCCGCGTAATAGAAGACGCAGTAAATGCTAATTCAATAGATAGCCCATTTGTTGCAAAATATAAAGGTTCACTTGGCAATTCTTTAGATGTTTCTTACATAACTTCTGCTGATGCTTATTCCAAACAAATCATCGATCTCGATTTAGATGGTATTACCGCTACTATAGTATTTAATGGTAATCAACTAGTATTCACTTCGCAAGAAGATTTGCCACTTACTGATATTACAACTTATGATATATTAAGAGTTGGTAATAACAACGTCGGATATCAAGATATGCGCGTTGCTTCTTTCGCCAAAGCTGGTCCTGATGGTGATGGTGCTTTTACATACACCTTGAATTTCAATAACAGATACACATTAGCAACAGAAGATGGTCTTTCTTTAATTCTTGAAAGACGTTGGAAATATTATTCTTCTGTTAGTGGTGCCCCATCAACAAACTCTATCCATATCGTAGTGGCAGACAATGATGGTAAAATTAGCAATTTAGCTGGTTCTATACTTGAGGTGTTTGAAAATGTTTCTACTATAGAAAATGCAAGATTAGAAGATGGTTCTACCAATAACTACAAAGTTCTTTTGGAGAATCGTTCTTCTTGGGTAAGTCATGTAGAAAATGAAAACATCGTAGATTCTGATCTGCCATATCATTTTAACTTCGTGGGTGGTTCTGACGGCAATGGTGAAAATACAAGCACTCTCTTGTCATTTGGCGCTTTAGCGGCTGGATATGATAGTTTTACCAATTCTGAAGAAATAGACATCGCATTTGTGCTACAAGGCAAAGCTATGGGTGGTGCCAACAATACTGGTTTGGCGAACTATATCATAGCCAATGTATGCGAAGTAAGAAAAGATTGTGTACTGTTTATTTCACCATCATTGGCTGATGTTGTTACGCCATCAAACCCCAATGATAAGCTAAATTCTGTTATAAATTTTAGAAATCAACTACAGAATTCATCTTATTGGTTTATGGATAGTGGTTATAAATATCGCTATGATAAGTATAACGATGTATACCGTTGGGTTCCGCTAAATGGTGATATTGCAGGTTTGTGGGCACGTATTGACCCATGGGAATCTGCCGCTGGATATAGAAGAGGCATAATTAAGAACGTAATTAAATTGGCTTTCAATCCTAATAAAGCTCAAAGAGATGTACTTTATGGAAAAGATGTGAACCCAGTAATTTCACAAGCTGGCCAAGGAACATTACTATTTGGTGACAAGACTGGTCTTAGTACGCCTTCTGCTTTCAGTAGATTGAATGTCAGAAGATTGTTTATTGTTGTCGAAAAAGCTATCGCTACAACATCACGCATTTTCTTGTTCGAATTTAACGATGAATTCACACAAACACAGTTTAAGAATCTGGTAGAACCGTTGCTAAGAGATATTCAAGGTAAGCGCGGAATTATTGATTTTAGAGTTGTCAGTGACTCTACAATAAATACGCCTGATGTTATTGATAGAAATATTTTTAGAGGTAATATCTTTATAAAACCAGCCCGCACAATCAATTTTATCGAGTTGACTTTTATTGCTACAAGAACTGGAGTAGAGTTTGATGAAATTGTGGGCCAGCCGTTTTAATCATAGGAAATTGTAAAATGGCTTACACATACTTAATAGGATGGTCTAACCTCGATAAGTGGTATTATGGGGTTAGGTTTTCTAAAAATTGCGAACCATCCGAACTATGGGTAAGCTATTTCACATCAAGTAAACACGTAAAAAGATTTCGGGAAGTTAATGGTGATCCTGACGTTATTCAGATAAGAAAAAAATTCGAGTGTGGTAAAAAAGCTATAATTTGGGAAAGTAAAGTTCTTAAAAAACTTCGCGTTATACAAAATGATAAGTGGGTCAATAAAAGTGATAATACGGCGATATGTCCGGAGGCTGCTTACCCAAAGTGGGAAACTAAGACCAGACAGAAAGCTTCTAATACCCATAAAGGAATGAAGCGTTCGGAAGATCATAAAAGGGCTATAAGCAATTCTTTAAAAAATAGAGATTGTTATTGGTTAAAGGGTAAAAAACGCGATGAACATTCTTTTAATATGTCTGGCGAAAAAAACCCTCGTTCTTTACGTGTATTATACAAAGACAAGGTTTATGGGTCAATCAAAGAATTATCCGATAAAGAAAATATGTCCTATTATATAGTGAAGAAAATGATAAATAGTCAAGAAATAGCCATAATAAAAAGGAATTACGAAGCATGAGTTTTAACATAAATGAATTTAAAGCGCAATTGGTGGGCGGTGGTGCAAGACCATCACTCTTCCAAGTGCAGATTACAAACCCTATAAACGGCGTGGCGGATTTTAAGGTTCCATTTATGGTAAAAGCCGCCGCAATACCAAGCTCTACTGTTGGACCTATTACCGTTCCATATTTTGGTCGTACCATAAAAATGGGTGGTGATAGGACTTTTGATGATTGGACAGTAACAGTAATAAACGATGAAGACTTCCTAATCAGAAATGCAATGGAAGCTTGGTCTAACTCAATAAATTCTCATATCAGTAATACGAGAGCTACGCCTTTAGAATATAAAGCACAAGCACAAATAACACAATATGGAAAAGACGGTTCTGCCCTTCGGGAATATACTTTTGAAGGTATACACCCAATTCAGATTTCTGAAATGGCGACTGGTTGGGATCAAGCAGATACCATTCAAGAATTTACAGTTACTTTCCAATATGATCTATGGAGAATATCAGGCGGCGTGACTGGCAATTCTATTACATAATCTTGTGTTTTTTTGATTATAAATAAGTGATAAACAAGGAGATGAACAAAATTGAAATTATTCGGATTTGAGATAAAAAGAAAAGAAGATGCGGTCGAAACACAGATCACATCTTTCGCTGAACCGCTAAATGATGATGGTGCATTAACCGTAGGAACTGCTTTGGGTGGTTCTTACGGTATGCTTTTAGATTTAGAAGGCAGTGCTAAAAACGAAGCTGAACTAGTTACAAGATATCGGACTATGACACTTAGTCCCGAGATACAACAGGCGGTAGATGAAGTTGTCAATGAGGCAATTAGCGTAAACACTTTTGAAAAAGTGGTAGAAGTAGTATTAGATGATGTTGAAGTTGCTGATCGCGTCAAAGAAAGAATTTTTGAAGAATTTGACAATATTCTCAAATTACTTGATTTTTCAAATAATGCATATGAAATTTTTGCAAAATTTTATGTAGATGGTCGCCTAAACTATCATGCTGTCATTGACGAAAAAAACCTCAAAAAAGGAATTGTCGAACTACGCTATCTTGACCCAAGAAAAATTCGTTTGATTAGAGAAGTAGAGCAGACGCCAATCAAAGGCCAAGGCATGGTAGCTACTACAAAAAGAGTTAGATCCGAATACTATATGTATTCTGATAATGGATTTGGTACTGCTATGGGAACATCACAAAGTTCAAATTCATCAGTTGCTGGACTGCGCATAGCCAAAGATTCTATCATAAGAGTCACCTCTGGATTGTTAAATGAAACAAATTCTGTGGTGTTTTCGTATTTGCATAGAGCTATAAAGCCCCTGAACCAGTTGAGAATGCTGGAAGATGCCAACGTAATTTATACACTTGTACGCTCTCCCGAAAGACGCGTTTTTTATATAGATGTTGGTAACTTACCTAAAGCAAAAGCCGAACAATACCTACATGATATGATGGCAAGGCATAAGAACAAAGTCGTTTATGATCCAACAAGTGGTGAAATCCGCGACGATAGAAAAATGATGTGCTATGATTTGGGAACTAAGATTCCACTTCTTGATGGTAGGACATTAGAATTAAGACAGATAATCGAAGAGCATGAAAATGGCAAAACTAACTGGGTATATTCATGCGACCCTATTAGTGGAAAATTTTATCCTGGGCCAGTTTCTTGGGCGGGAATCACTAAACACGACTCCGAGGTTGTTAAAGTCACTTTTGACAATGGTAAAAGCGTTATTTGTACGCCAGATCATAAATTTCCTGTCTGGAATAAGGGGTTTGTTGAAGCTCAGTACCTAACAACGGAAGATTCAATAATCCCAGGTCATCGTAAACAAACTTCTTCTATCGAATTAATATATAAGAACGATACAAAAACTTGGGAATATACTGATCATGAAATAGGCAAGTGGAAAGATGAACAAACTTCTTCTGTTGATCTGCCACATCAAGTTATTGCTTCTAATTTACAACAAGAACCAATCGTTGCACAAGAACGCAGAATAGTATCTGTAGAAAAAATGGATGATAGAATAACTGTTGGTTCTATGTCAATCGATAACGAGGAAACATATCATAGTCACCACACTTATCTTTTAGATGCTGGGGTATATACCAAAAATACTATGACAGAAGACTACTGGTTTCCGAGGAGAGAAGGTTGCTTTGATTTGTCAACAAAAGTTGATTTGTTGGATGGTCGTTCTGTTGAAATTGGCCAACTTATTGTGGAACATAAAGCAGGCAAAGAAAATTGGACATTTTCAATTTCACCAGATGGTAAAGTTGTCCCAGGTAAAATTTCTTGGGCTGGTGTGACAAGAAACGATACACAAGTTTTGGATGTATATTTAGATAATGGTGAAATAATTACTGCAACACCAGATCATAAATTTATATTGAGAACAGGCGAAAAAATAGAAGCAAAGGATCTTGTTTCTGGTTCTTCATTAATGCCATTTAATAAGAAAATGAAAGGCATAAATCAAAATGCGGGGGCAAAAGACTACCTGCAAGTCCAAAATAACGATGATGAATCTTGGGTATATTCGCACAGAATGGTTAATGAATATTTCAATGGGCCTACCCAAAAAGGCAATGTAATTCATCACATTGATAACCATCGCTTCAATAACAATCCTGAAAATCTAATTGAAATGGGGAAAACAGAACACCTCAAACTTCATACCAGCATGGCGAAATATGGTTGGAGAGATGAAGTTTATGATTCGCATTGTGAAAATCTTTCAATCGCTGGAAAAGAATTTTTCAAAACCGATGCAGGATTTAAAAGAAGAAAAGAAATTACTGACTTCAATAACCAATCGGAAGCTGTTTGGAATGGCCTTCGTAAGGGTAGAGAAGTTATAAAAATGCTAAGGGATGAAGACAAGAAAATACTTTCTAAAGATGAGTATCTTTCTAAATGGAGTAAGGGATTGACTTCCGAAGTCGGTATCCAAGCTTCTAAAATGGCAGTTGAAAAAATTAAAAGAGATAGAGAAAATCTTACCGCAGCTGAATTTAAGCAGAAGTATTCAAATAGGGGCGGTTCAAGAGCAAACTATAACAACAAAGTTGGTGATATATCATTAGAGCAGTTTGCATCAATACTAAAAACTGTACTTAGCAAAAACGTAAATGCTAAAAATAAAAATATTGTCAATGTGTTCTGCGAAATGACTGGCAAAAATATATCATATTCTACTTTGATGTATTACGTGTCTTCACATGGTTATGAGACTTTATCGCATTTTATATATAGATATTGTGGAGCTCAATACACTTCTAAAAGAAGATTAGGACATGTGACTAAATCTAAAAGATCTGGAAACCATACTGTTGTTAAAGTAGCGTATCGTGATGATTTGATAGACGTTGGTACGCTTACAATTGATGGCGATCATCTATATCATGACTATCACAATTTTGCATTATCTTCTGGTATTTTTGTGATGAATTCGAGAACTACTGAAATTGAAACTTTACCTTCAGCTGGGACATTAGGCGACAATGAACAGTTAAGTTATTTTCAAAATAAATTATATAGATCTTTGAATGTCCCTGTTGGTCGCTTACAACCTGAAAATATGTACACGTTTGGTAGAGCTTCTGAAATCACAAGAGAAGAATTGCGGTTTAGTAAATTTATCAAAAGACTAAGAATACGCTTCTCAATAATTTTTGATAAATGCCTTGAAAGACAATTAGTGCTAAAAGGCATCATAGCACCAGATGAATGGTCTGATATTCAAAACAGCATTAGATATGACTTCATGAAAGATAACTTTTTTGAAGAATTGAAAGAGTCCGAAATTCTTCGTGAAAAGCTCACTACTTTAAGAGAAGTCGACGAACATGTAGGTAAATACTTTTCAAGGTCTTGGGTAAAAAAGAATGTGCTGTTCTTTACCGATGATGAAGTTAAAGACATGGACAAAGAAATTGCAAAGGAAAAAGCTGATGGTCTTTATGATGATGGGATGGATGGCCCCGAAGATGATGTATCACCACCAACTAAAGACGACACCGATCAAGAACCTGATGATGAACCAGAAGAACAGGAAGCGGAAGAGTCTTTTATAAATAGAGGCATAGTATCAAAATTTTCAAAAGGACCAATCAAAAAATGAAAACTTTTAAGCAAATTATATCAGAAGTCGCGCAGCCAAGTGCCGAAGGCGAAATAGACTTCAAAGCCAAGCATGTAATTAAAATGATTGGGCATCCAGCAAGTGAAGAAGGCCAACATAGCGCAGAGAATGTAGTTAAGAAAAGAGGCGGCAAACGTATTGCGGATTATGATGCTGGTGAAGATGCTTTTGTTTATGAGAGCGTAGACATGGCCAAAGAAATTAAAAAGGCGATGATGCTCGGTAAAGTTGCCAGCCAAGAGGGCACAAGAAGAAGCCCACCACTTGACCCTGATCTTGGTAGACTCATTGATGCCAATGACGCAAGACGGGTCGCCGGAAAACAAGAACCTTTTCTTAAAGCATGGCTTAAAGGCTGGGATTCTGAAAATAAGAAGAACGAATCTCTTAATGAAAACTTCAAAGTTGGCATGATGAAACTTGATGATGGGTCTTCTGTGACACTTAAAAGACAAGATATCGATGCTTTAAATCAAATGTTTGACGAGCTAAACGCTTCAAACAAATCTAAAATGATGGGGTCAGCAATGAAAAATAAAAATGGATTTGATGAGATTCTAAAATTCGCAAAAGAGGCAACATGATGATTGTAAAACCCCTAGCGATTGAAATACCAGTCACGAGTGCAAATACTGTTTCGAATGGGCAACTAATTCGTATATATGCAGCTTCCTTATCTTTAGTAACTATTGCAGACTCTAACGGTGATGTTGGTTCTTTTACAGCGCCAGCAGGGTCTGTAACTTTTGTTGAAAAGAGGCCGGAAAACACGATATCTGGTTCCGCCACTATCTTGTGCACCCCCGTTTCATATAAATCATGAAAATGATAAATAAAATAAAACAATTGGAGCAACCAAAATGGCACTATTAATTACAGAAGTTTTCAATGATGACTGCGAAGTTCTTATCGAAGCCAACGAAAATGGCAAAAAGCAGCATTATGTTACTGGCACTTTCATGCAAGGTGACTTGAAAAATCGCAACGGTCGTATCTATCCATCATCTATTCTTGAAAAAGAAATGAATAGATATAACAAAGATTTCATTCAAACAAAACGTGCTTTAGGTGAACTTAACCACCCGCAAACACCACAAATTAATGCTGATCGTGTGTCACACCTCATTACTGAAATGACACGCGATGGTAATAATTTCATGGGAAAAGCTAAAATACTTAGCACACCTATGGGCGAAATAGTCAAGACATTTATAGATGAAGGCGTTCGTATAGGCGTTTCAACACGTGGATTGGGTTCTGTAAAACAAGCAAAAGATGGGATAATGGAAGTACAAGAAGATTTCCACCTTGCAACTGTTGACATAGTTACCGATCCATCTGGGCCAGATTGTTTTGTTCAGGGCATCATGGAAAATACTCAATATTTTTATGACATTGCTTCTAATACTTGGAGGCCACAACAATTACAAGAATTCATTGAAGAAACTGTAAAAGAGCTCAAGAAAGAATATGTTAAGCCTAAAACAAAGGCGACAGTAAAGCCGTTCAATGAGAATCGCGCGTTATCAATTTTTGAAAACTTCATTGGTCGTTTAAATCGTTAATAGCGAATATGTTTGATGTATATGATGATATAAAAAGCAACGAAGACTTTTTAGTTTTTTTAAAAGGTCTTCGTTTATTGACAAAAAACGAAACTATAAATGCAAGAAGAAACAGTAGTAATGATGCCATTGTAATTTCATTATTTAAAAATATATATGGGATTGCCGCTCCGATAGAAATAATAATAGACATTGTAGTAAATAATTCTGGTGTTATTCCAAATTGCGCATTATGTGGTGGTAATTTAGACTTTTACAACCTTAGCAATCAAAGAAAAAAAGTATATCATCATATTCGATGTGCAAAAGAAAGCCGTTCTAACAGTGTTGATTGGTCTATTGCAGTAGAAAAACGCAAAAAAACATGCATTGAGAAATATGGCCAATAGTATCGCACTGATTATGATTATACACCAATAAAAACTGAAAATGCACATCGTATAAATAACATAAAGAATAACTAGATAATCCATAAAAGGAGAGTAACATGCCAAATAGAGAATTAGATGAAAAGTTCGTATCAGATGATGGAATTTCTACTGTTGAAGAGCCAGTAACCCCAGCAGGCGGTTTACCAAAAAAGCGTAGAACAGATGTCAAAAAAGCCATTGATCCAAAAGCGGAAAAAATTACCGAAGGTGATGATATGGATGATGAAGATGAAGACGACATGGAAGATGAAGACATGGACGAAGCAAAAAGCAAAAAGCAAATGAAAGAATCTATTGAATCTTTGTTTGAAGGTTTTGATCTAACAGAAGATTTCAAAGACAAAGTTTCTTTGGTTTTTGAAGCCGCTGTAAATGAGGCCGCAACCGACCGTGCATTGCAAGTAGCCGAATCTTTGGAAGAAGAGTTTGAAAATAGACTTAATGAGTCCGTTAACGAAGCAATGGAAGAAATCACTGGCAATCTTGATTCATATCTTGATTACGTTGTAACCGAATGGCTTGACGACAATAAAATCGCAATCGAAAGCGGAATTAAAGTTGAAATGGCAGAGTCATTTATGGATGGTCTTAAAGGTCTATTCTACGAGCACAATGTACAAATTGACGAAGAAATTGTTGATGTTGTTTCAGACCTCGAAGTTAAATTGGAAGAGTCCAATGTCGCTAAGAATAAACTAATAAATAAAAGCCTTAAACTTTCCGAAGAAATCAAAAATCTAAAGTCAGAAATGGCTTTTGCAGAAATTTGCGAAGGTTTGACTACTTCACAAGTTGAAAGAATGCGTGTTCTTTCTGAAAGAGTAGACCATAGCGATATTGATTCATACAAAGAAGGCGTAACTACAATCAAAGAATCTTTCTTCAAGAAAGCATCTTTCATAGTAGAAGATATGGGCCAAGAAGATGAAATAATTGCTGAAGACACCAGTGTTAAGACGCGAGTTTCTGAATATGATTCTGTAAATGCGATTGTAGCAGCTATAAATGCACGTAATCTCAAATAATTAGAAAACATGAGTTTTATAAATAAAAGTATCAAAGAGAACAATAAACAAGGAGAGACAAAATGACTCTATCAAATGAGCAGCTAATTCAAAAGTGGGGTCCGCTTTTGGAGCATGGGAATTTCGCGTCAATCGAAAATAACCATAAAAAGTCCGTCACCGCGACAATTCTGGAGAACACAGAAATTGCTCTTCGTGAAGGTTCTACTATGTCACCAAACTCGCTGTTGATGGAAACACCAACAAACGCCGCTGGTACTGGTGGTTTCACTTCTGGTTCAGCCGCTGGTGGTCCAGTAGCAGGTTATGACCCAGTTCTAATCAGCTTGGTTCGCCGTGCTATGCCTAACCTAATCGCATACGACATTGCTGGTGTTCAGCCAATGACTGGCCCAACTGGTCTTATCTTTGCTATGCGTTCTAAGTATACAAGCCAATCGGGTACAGAAGCTTTCTATAACGAAGCTAACACCGCATTTTCTGGTACTGGTACGCAAAACACTGAATTGTTTCCAGCAACTGGTGATGTGAACTTTGGTACTGGTATGGCAACTGCCGCAGCCGAAGCTCTTGGTGCTGCTGGTGGAGATGCTTTTGCTGAAATGGCTTTCTCAATTGAAAAAGTTGCAGTAGAAGCAAAAAGCCGCGCATTGAAAGCAGAATACACAACTGAACTTGCACAAGATCTACGTGCTGTTCATGGTCTTGACGCCGAAACTGAACTAGCTAACATTCTTTCAAGTGAAATCCTTGTGGAAATTAACCGCGAAGTCGTTCGTACCATCTATCAAACTTCTGTAGTAGGTGCAGCCGCTACCGCCGCGCCAGGTACTTTTGACCTTGATGTTGATGCTAATGGCCGTTGGTCAGTAGAGAAGTTCAAAGGTCTTATGTTCCAAATTGAGCAAGAAGCCAATGCTATCGCAAAAGCTACTCGTAGAGGTAAAGGGAATATCGTTATTTGTTCTTCAGATGTCGCATCTGCACTACAAATGGCTGGTGTTCTTGACTATACACCCGCACTTAATAGCAACAACTTGAACATTGACGACACAGGCAATACTTTCGCAGGTGTTCTAAATGGCCGCTTCCGCGTTTATATTGACCCCTATGCAAGCAATAACTACCTTGTTGTTGGCTACAAAGGTTCAAGCGCATTTGATGCTGGTTTGTTCTATTGCCCATATGTACCACTACAAATGGTCCGTGCCGTTGGTGAAAACAGTTTCCAACCTAAAATCGGCTTCAAAACCCGCTACGGTATGGTTGCTAACCCATTCGCACAAGGTGCTGACGCATTCGCAGCAAGTGGGAATCCAAGTGGATTGACTGCAAACACCAATGTTTATTATCGGAAAATGCGGGTTTCTAATTTAATGTAGTCGTACCAAAAAACTAAGAAAAAGGGGCATTTATTGCCCCTTTTTTTATGGAATGTACATTTATTTGTATAAATATAGGTGTAGTCCACGGATTTCTTGGCAGGTTATCCCGACTACTCTAAACATCATCAAACAATCTAAGGAGACTATTATGTCTAGCAATACTATTTATCCAAAATATGGGTTTGTTTATATTTGGTTCGACGCGAATAAGAAAATGTATTATGTCGGTTCGCACTGGGGTTATGAAAATGACAAATATGTATGTAGTTCAAGGATAATGAATGCGGCATATAAAAAACGCAATGGCGATTTTAAGAGAAGAATATTGTCTAGGATATACACGAGCAGGGTAGATTTATTGGCAGAAGAGCAAAGATATTTGTCTATGATAGACCCAGATAAAATATACACCAATAACAAAACAGTACACGAAAGAAATTCTAAAGTTAGATATTACAATTTGTGCGTCATGACTAAAAATCCTTGGCACTCTGATCCTGAACGTATTATAGAAATTGGCAGAAAAATATCAGAAAATAAATCTGGCGTGAGTATTCCTTGTTCTACTGATAAAGCTAAAAGAATATCAGAAGCGAGGCTTGCTAAGAGACCTATCATAGATACTGATAAGTTAAAAGATTTATTTGCTCAAGGACAAGATTTAGTAGAAATATGCAAGTATTTTGGTACGCATAAAAAACATATAAGACAGGTTGTGTCTGCTATGGGGTATAATTCTGTTATGGATCTTAAACCCAAAAAAGAAAAAGAAAATCGCGTTCTGATGACAATTGAGGAACAAAGCTTGGCTTCAAGTTTAAGGTTGAAATTGTTATGGGCGGATGAATCTTGGGCCAGTAAACAAAAGAATCGTTTGAGTGAGGGTGCTAAAAATAGACCACCGAGAACTCAATCTTCCAAAGACAAAGCAAGAAAATCACAGTTAGGAATATCGAAACCGAGGAAATCATAAATAGTAGTATATAGTAAACAAGACTGGATACAACCAGTCTTTACTAGGGTGGAAAATATTTTCCACCCTTTTTTTATTGATTTGGGTTGATCCAATGATATTTTCCATTACCACAATCCCAAACTCTATCCCAGTCATTTTCGAGCATATTTTCAAATTCTGTTTTTGTTGGGTCGAAAAAATCTAACAGGTCTTTAAGTTTATGCTTTTGAAATTTCACTCTTGAATATAGCAAACTGGTGTTCTTTTTCCAATACCAATAGTTCGGATCAGTAAGACCGACAAATTCAAATCCGCATTTTGGATATACATTACCATCGCCAAATCTCAAGTCGGCAAATGTTATTATGCTTTGTGGGTTTTGTAGTTTTATGAAGTTTGCGATCAGTTTTGAGACGCCACCGACAACTGTATATTTGCTATGCGAAGTTATTCTGGTACATTCATATTCGTACTTGTCACTAAATCTATTTTTACCAAAAGATGCTGCCATTACCAATTCTTCGCCTTGGTACAGACCATAATGATGTGCCGCACCTACTGATGAGTGTAGATGGTGTTCTTTGTGGAAACTACCTGCTATTGTTGGTGTTAGTGCTTTCAAAGTAGTATTTCTTGCGCCGATTTTTATAGTTTTTCCAAAGAGTTTTAGCAGTAGATTTTTGACTTTTTCCATATTATCAGACTCGAATATGGTTACAAGTTTATAACCCTTTTCTTTGCACATCAGATATTTATTCTTGTGGTAGTTTTTTTTCTTTCCACTTGATGCTTCTGAATGCCAATACAGGCCACAATATTCAATAGCAATCTTCTTGTCGATGTTTACAATATCTAATTCAAATGGTTGTATTATAGACTTATCATTGTTTTTCCAGTTGTCATTGGGGAAGTTTTCTGTGAGATATTCGTAAAGTGATATTTCGGCTTTGCTTCTCCAAGATGGATCGATGGGCAATATTTTTATGCCATTTATCAAAAGTTGTTTTCTAATATGTGTTTTTGACACGCCAAGTTTTTCTGCCAACACTAATATAGACTGTTTGGTATCATACTGTGATACGAGATATTCTTTTGTGAACTGAATATTTTCATATTGAATTTGCTTGCATTTTTTTGTTGATTCAGACAATGTTCGCGTTTGTATGTCATATTCTAATAGCCATTCATATATAGTTGCAAGACTCACATTGTAATATGATGATAGTGACTTTATAGTAGATTCTTCATATAGTTTTGTCAATGCTTCTTTTGTTGGTTTTGAATGTATTTTATGCCTATTGTTGGCCTCTGTTGATGCTTGTTTTTGGTCTTTTCGTTCTATTTCATATTTTACAAGCCAACTTCTCACTGTAGGATTAGAGGTGTTGTATAGTCTTGCCAAAGAAGAAATGGTATTTCCTTCTTTGGCATAGATATCTATTAGCTCTTGCTTTGGTGGGACCAGAATTTTTCTACTCATAGCACATTTATTCCGACCCCATATATTGTTAAAGCATTCCCAATGCAGTCATGTACATTTCTTGTACGGCTTCTTCTTCCGCGATATCGTCACGGTTGCGTTTGCGAATTGCTACAATTTTCTTTAGAATTTTTGTGTCATATCCACGTCCTTTTGCGTCTGCCATCAATTCTTTTTGGCGTTCATTCACGTCTTGTTTTTCGGATTGCATGGTTTCGTATTGTTCGATAATTTGACGTAGTTCGTCAGCTGTTACCGAATATGCGTTATCGTTCATAATGTAATCTCCTGTAGGGTTATTTATTTGTGTAGTGGAAAATCTTGTAGTAGTGTCTTAGCAAGTATATCCTCTTCTTTGTTTGGTACAAAAATGTATGAACAAGTATCAAGCGGTATGTGGTGTACGACTTGCCCATCTAAAATAGGATATGTCGGATCGTGTATGATACCAGCAATATATTTCAAACGCTTAAAGATTTCAACAACTGGTTTGATTTTATTCATACTTCCTTCAAGTACAAGGACAGTTCCAAATCCTTGTGTGGTTTCATTTTCCCATGCTGTGGTGTCATCAATAAAGTTGTCGCCCAATACTGCTGTGGTAGTTACAGAATAATTTGGCATTTTATGTTTTCTTGCATGGTTGATGAAAGCATTAGAGGCATGTGAACATTGCGCAGCCAATTTGCCGCTGTTCATAGAATCCAAGTCATTTCTTGCAATTATGTATAGTACGGCTGTCATTTGGTCTCCTTTTTAAAGAGTATAGTCAAAAGATATATTGCAACATGCGTTGACAAAACACCCGCAAAAAAAACATATCCTAAGCTGAAAAGAAGATATGTAGATGCAGCATACATAAAACCAACAAGAACATTTAGACCAATATGAATGTCGGTAGGTGGTGTTTTGATAGCGTTTTCAAGGTTTGCTATTGCAAATGCTGATGTTATTGTCTGTGCCAGTATAAGTAATACTGTTAGCATTATAAGAGGATAGATTGCCCATACTATGTTAAATTGAAAGATGCCTACGAAGGCAAACCCTTGAATCAATGCGTTTATAGTTGCTGCTACTGGTTTCATATTTTTTCCTAATTTCTATACTTAACATGCATATATTATAATCATAATCGTGTCAACATGTTTCTTACTTCAGTGCATGGTTTCAGAATAATTTGGTAAGTTTGACATCATATCACCAGCATATTGGCCATAGCCGGATCTTGCAATGTCAATTATTGATATGTGTTTTTCTTTTGTGCTAAATGAAGGATACATGAATTTCTGTGTTTTGTCAATATTCATAAATTCTTCTGCATAATCTATGGCATCTTTTATGCTATCAAAGGCAGGTGCTTTGTAAGAACCAAAATTGTCAAGTAAACTGAAAAATCCAAGTCGTGAGTACGTACCTAAAAAGACACCTCTTTTTTCGCAAATTATCAGATATTTCATGTTGTTCCCCTAAATTTCTATTGATTCTCTTATTTTTATAAAATGTGGAAGGTAAGACTTTGTTCTCTCAACAAACACTTGTGGCTGATCATCATCTACCGTAATTATAGTCACTATCTGACTAATCGGCTTTCCAGTCATCTCAAAAAACATGTAAGCATACGCTGCTTCTTGGCACATATAATGAAATACTTGATCCTTTGTTTTTTGTTTTTTGCTCGTTTTGAAATCTACAATAGACCAAGTTCCATTCCATTGCGCAATGCAGTCTACCCTGCCCGCAACTCGCAGAAAATTTGACCATAAAGGGACTTCGAGCTTTTCTATGTTTCCTATATTCGAATCTAATATATCTTTTATATCATCAAAATTTTGAATGTCAAATATATTTTTGCCTTGTTTGTAATTTGGATCGTTTTTTAAGTATTTTTCAATTATCTCGTGAACGGATTCGCCTCTTCTGGATGCAATCTTAGAAATCTTTTTGGCTTCAGCTTCGCCAACTTTTTTGACCCATTTATCTTTCCAAGATTGGTCAGTACCCTTACTAATTACTGTGGTGACAGATGGGTAACTGTTGCCTTGGGGTGTTGTATAAAATCTTCCGTTTGGGGTAGTAACTACACTCAACTCTGAAAATGTAAAAGCACCATCATGTATAAAATTCACTTCAATCCTTCTATTACTATTTTATCAAATTTTAGCTTAAAATCTGGTAATACCACATTATCCAGTAATACTTTATCATTACTATATGACAATGAAATGTGCGGCATATAAGAAGGCCATTTATCTAACAAGCCCATCATCTCGTAATGCAATCTAATTTTTTTCACACCGCCTGACAATGATACAGACAATACGGGCACATCTTGATTCACACCAAGAAATTTTATTCCCGATACTTTTACTTCTGTAGGGGGTTCTGGGATTGTTTTATTTTTTAAGTATACTTCATTAGTGGTATAAAAAATAGTGGTGTGAAAATCGAAATCTTTTTCTTCCTGAGCTTCACCATCGTAGTTAATGGTAAGATCGAACCCATTATTGATCGCCCATTCACGAAGTTTTATTTGGGTTTCATCATCGTAAATAACTGCAATGTACTTTCTTTCTTGCATGAATTCTTTAAGTGTTTTCATGTCATGATCCAACAGTTATACTTGCGGAGCCCGATATTATCGCTCCCTGATCCGCAGAATCACCTACGCGCGACACTGGTATGCCATTTATAAAAACTTTAGAAGAACCGCCTGTTATGAACGCATTGTGTGGTAAACAACTAGAATTTATAAGAATATCGTGTGGAAAAATAGAGTCACCTAAAACAGCAACAAACTTTCCATTTACAGATACTTTACTTTGAAGATTTCCTTGTATTTTCGCTGTTGTGTCACAGGCATGTCCAGTGGATATAAAATCTACATCACATAATGCTAATGCTGGCATTTTTTCTTACCTTTTTATGTGTGGTGCAAAAACAATTCTTGCACCACTTTATATTTACTAGTTACTTAGTTCTGCTTCACGCGCAATTATGTATTCACGAACTAAACCACTTCTTACAATGTCGTCAACCCCAAACTCGATAATGTCAAAGGAAGGTATTTTTCGGGCAATCCTAATAAATTTGCTTAATCCAGAAACATCAGCTCTGTTTTTAGACAAAACGAGATCATCTTGTCTAACGTCGCCACAAAGAACAATTCTGGAATTTTTTCCAACCCTTGTCATGATAGTGTTTATTTCACTATCCGTCATGTTTTGTATTTCATCCACTATAATTATTGAATTGTCAAATGTCAAGCCACGAATAAACGATGTACTCATAAATTTGATCATCCCTTTCTGTTTCATGATAGAATAACCATCACCCCTTTCGAAAAGATCATTTACTATGTCTACGTATGGCATTTCAAAATACGCCATTTTTTCTGAACCGTTGCCTGGCATATGGCCTTGCTCTCTTGATTGCACAGATGAACGGACTATGATTATTTGTTTCTGCTCTTTACCTGACATAACTGATTTTAAGGCCAACCACAAAGAAATATATGTCTTACCTGTCCCTGCACTTCCTATTGCTAATATATGCTTGCCTTCATCAAATAAATCAAACAAATTGGCTTGGTTGTCAGTCATTGGATTTATTTTTTTCATTGCAAACTTAGTATTAACTAGTTGGTCAGTTTCTTTTGTGATTTGTATGCGCTTGCGCTTTGCCATATGTTTAGTCATAAAATCTCCTATTTGCCTTCTTTTATTTAGAAGTCGTTAACCGTGCTATATTTGTGGGCAGATTTAGCTTTTTTTAGAACATCACGAAAATTGTCGTCTGGCCTCCTAATCCCAAGACGTACTGAGTCACCAATACCTGGAAACTTGTTGAAAATTTGCTGTAAATGGGGGTTGTCTTTAAGATATACCTCAAGCTCGGAAAGCTTTACGGTAACTTCATATTCTTCTTTAGTCTCATTATTACGAATCGAATAGATTGGCATCATATCTCCTATATAAAAAATAAGGCGACCTAATGTAGATCGCCTTTCAAAGGTCATTTGTATTATCTACAATCTTATTTATCAATTATAAGATTACTCTCCAGTAATAATATGGTATATTTCTTTCCAATTTTGAACTTTTTTTATCATATGTGGATTTTCATAACTTTTATTATACGGCTGTTCCATAAGTATGGGTTCAAGACCATAAAGCAACCCATATTCTGCATTAGCAGGGACATCTTCAATCCAATAGCACCCACTACCTTTGTAAAATTCGAGATGTTTTTTCTTGTTCAAACTGTTGTCACACAAAATAACGCTTTCTACGGCAGTATTCCCAAACAAATTGTGAATATTTTCTAGCCTCAAATTATATACTTTAGTAGTGCTTGGAACAGCAGATATGATATGAAAAACATACCCATGCTCTTCATGAAGCTTTTTGACGTACTTAATTGCATCCTTATATGGTGGAAGTTTGCCAAGTATAGGGCTTTCATCAAAACACTGAATCAAGAAAAGAGATTCATCTAAACTAATACCGTAACGATGCTCTATATCATAAGCTTCGTAATTTTTGATGATGTAGTCACTGCGGCGCATCCACAAATCAAAAGAGTGTGCCCAATACCCTAACACACCATCATAATCAGCCAAAATTACATTTTCAAACATCAAAACCAAACCATTTCATTTCTGCAACAGTATCTCCAAAATTTCTATGCGTGATAGAAATTCCACCCATATCATCCCAAGGTTTACAGTTTTTTTCGAAATCGTCAATAAGTAGATCCCCAGCACTATGCATGAATAGACATTTGTTTTTTCCACCCATGATAGGCATTATGATAACATCTTTGGAAAGGTTATTTCGAACCCATTCCCGCTTTTGCGTCGCTGCAACTTTATAATTACTTTTTGGACATGCGGTCAAAATAATAGGATCTTTGTGTTCTACAGACTCAAAAAAGTCTTTTGCACCCACACACAATGGCAAATCTAAGAAGAATGTTGGATTGGAATTGATCATCGCCCACATTTCAATATCAGACAATGTGTCTTTATCAACACCAAAAGCTTCTGGGAAGTGTTTATCGAAATCGGCCATCACACCATCAAGATCGATAAAGATTTTTTGTTTTTTCATAATATACCCTTAATTTTAATCTTCTGAATTATCGTCTAATACAGAGTTCCTACTTTCAGACTTATCGCGGCGTTGCTGACGACGGTCTTCAAGCTTTCTTTTTTTTCCGTAGTATGCTTCATTATCTTCTGTCCACTCTTCGTCACAGCTTTGTTCGCGAAATTTTTTGAAGGATTTAGTCATTTATTCTCTCTACTTTTTCATTGATTAACATCGGGAAGGATTCATTAATAACACTAATGGGAAGACCTGTCAACCCTTTTTGTGAAATCATTTTAACTAAGAGTGCTGCATCACCTTTATCTACATCTTGCAAAAGCTGTATAAAAAGGTTTTCGCGCTTTGTCTGATTTAAATCGTCATAACCACCACCCTGCACAAATATTTTTAGACGGCGGGTTTCTTTATATAACATTCCTTCAATACCAACAGCAAGGCTATCATTATACGGTGGTGGTTCTTTTGGAAGCAAAACTATCACGGTTTTGTCATACATAATTTTTAGTATTGTTCTTAGTGATATTGTGTTGTTTTTTTGTAACCATTCAACTTTATCACTATTTTTCTTCATTGCTGCTGCTTTGTTCACTATTTCAGAAAGCGAAAGTAACATATTTAACTCCTTTAAAAATCGCCAATATCTTCTACCAAATTTCGTAAGCCTCTACTAACAAAATATTTAAACAACTTAGTTCGGCCTAACGTTTTTGGTTCTGCGTATTTGTCTGTAACCTCTTTTTTGTATTTATCAGGAATGAAACTTAGGTCTATGAGCTTTTGGTTTCTGATAAATCTATGCTTTTCTGTCTCTTCCATGGCTGCAAAATCATTAGTGAACATGGCAATTTTTTTAGATGTCATTGATTTTTGTCTTTTGCCAATGACCAAGCAATTGTCTTCTGAAAGAATATTTGGTATGCCATCACCAGAATCACCTTTCAATATATGTTCAAAAAGGTACGATGATGGATCGCCATGTACAATAGACTTTTTTTGTATTGGGTCATATTGAGAAACATTGGCATATTTTTGTAATTGGACAAAATCCTTGTCGGCTGACAAAATTAGTATTTGCTCACAGCCCATATTCAATTCTGTGCCAAGTTCTTCGCATATCGCACCGATGATATCATCTGCTTCCAAATGATCAAAATGCATCACTTTATAGGGAAAATGTTCATCCAGCTCTTCACGAACCAAAGCTATAATCCGATAAAGCTCACCCCAATCTAACTCTGATTCATCCCTTGTTTTTTTTCTATTTGCTTTATAGTAGGGGAATTCGCCTTTGCGCCAAGAACTTTTTCCATCTGCACAAATAACAATTTCGCCGTAATTTTTGGCAAATTTATTTCTATTCGCGCGCAAAGAATTTAGAAACATATGTCTTATCATATCTTCGTTTATATCTGCATTGTGATGATTGCCTATACTCTGAAATAATGCAGCAAGCATAACTTGATTGTAGTCTAATAGTATCATTCATAACCTCATTAAATTTTATTCTACAATATTATACGAATACTTTATGAAAGTCAACTATTATTCCTCTTCATCATCATCTATAAAATCAAAATCGTCGGGTGTCCGATCAAAAGTTTCATCTGCGAATTCTTGTAAAAAATGATCCAGTTGATTTGCTTTCATATGTAATGAAAGCAAGGACTCCATAACTAATATTGTGCTTGGTATCAAGCTGTCGTCATTTTGAAAATCAATACCATCACGTTCCATTTCTTTAAAAACCATGTTAGAAATTCTTTCGCAGAAATCTTGCGAATAACTAATCTGGTAAGATGCCGCTTTCGCCGCATAATCTTCTATTGTTTTGATTGGGGGAGTAATATTTGTGTCTTTCTTGCCAAAAGGTAAGAACACCACGTTGTCATCTTCCATTTATTGATCTTTCTTTGCTGCTTATTGGCATTTCGCGCAATGTGCAACATTGTACATTGCGCGTTAAATCAGCTCGCAGATTTCATGCTGTATGAATTTTTTAGTCTTTCTTTTGCGTTGCCCCAAAGATCATTTGCTCGGACACGGACTTTTAGCTTATTAGTTTCACTTTTATTGGGATTGTCAATTGTAACCCAAGGATTTTGTCCTTTCCAATAAGCTGTTTGGATATTTACATTTTGTTCAAATGCAGCGCGGTCATTTTTAATAGCCAAAAGTGTTGACTTAGATACGTTGTTACGCTCACCTTTAGAGGTGTACTTATTTCCGGAAGATTTGTTAGCCATTATCATAACTCCTATTTCATTATTTATTTTTTTGGTTTTATCGTAATTAATCCCAAGTCACTTAGTATCTTAAAATTCAAGTTTATTAGATCGCAGTCCGAATCAATTCTTAGATTTGCTATTAGCCTATCCATGTATATCAATTCTTTTTCATATCTGCCTGCGATTTCTAAAGATTCAAAAACTGATTCAACATCATAAGGGTTCTCTATAAGAACCCTCTCCCTTTCTTTCTTTTTCGCAAATTTGTTCGATTGCCCCATATAGTTCTTTGATATTCCCGTTATTGTGTACCCTGTAAGTTCTTACTGAAAACTCTTCGGGTAGTATGTGTGATTTTGATATGGTGGTTGCTTTACCTAATACAAAACTTTCTATCAAATTTCCATTAATGTATTTTCTTGAATCAGATGAAAAATCACAGCCATCTCTTGTGAGCTGGATTATACAAATATTATCTGCACCACACTTATTTATAACAGGTCGTATTTCTTCTGCGAACCCACCATCACTAAAACAATAATCTAGTCCATCTTCTAACAGTTTTGCTGCTTCTATACCAAAGAAATCCTTACCATATTCTGGTTTTAGAATATTCTCACTTACATGAATCATAGCTTCACGCCTTGAAAATCCACATAAAGCATTTTCTTTTCTTTCCTTGATTTCGCGATTGTTATATTCATCTAAGAACCAGCCTGTATCTACACCATAATACTCTATTGTTTTATCAAAGAGCATCTTTTTGAAAGATAAGTGGATAAATCCTTTTTCTTCTATGTGTTCACAGCACTTGTCTTTGCCGCTCCCAGGTGGACCATTGAAGATGATAATCATTCTATAGTAGCCATTTCCCTAGTTATAAAATCATCCCATTCTTCTTTGACAATGCCAGACAAAATAAATTCTGAATCCTCATTGCTGAGGTAGGGCATCAGATCATCAATAGAACCATGCCCTAGTTTCCAAGACATATAATCTTCAGGATTTACGGGAATATCTTTTTTTCGTACTGTACCACTAATAGCACTTTTTCTTTCAATCAACATCGACATAACTCCATTCACCTAACCATTATAGTAGTATATAGTATTTTTAATCCATTGTCAATGTATTTTCAAACCCCATCTTAGCGATATAGTAAGAATCTACTATGTCAGATAAAGGGTTCCATTGCTTCAAGCTTTTTATTTCAAGTTCCTTTCTTATGTCTATCATTGTCTCTTCAAGAAAGCAAGCATACATCATCTCTTTATTTGCGTTGCCTTTTGTGGTGGCAAATTTTTTGATGGCAGTTGGTGCGAAAACAAAGTATTTTAAGTTTTTTTTCCAAAGGCTATATTTAAGTACGCCAGTGTTTTCTGAAATTTGGAAAACCTTTCCGACCGAGTTATATGAATACCCTTCTATGAAAGTACGGGTAGCCCCACAATCTGTCAGTATTCTTGTAGACCAAGAAGATAAGTTATCATACCTTTGGGCTTCGCAGTTGTAATCTGGGTACACAACACCTTTAAATTTTTCGGTATTGAACACCTTTTTTTGTGAGTTTACTATATAATGAAATGTGCAACTTTCTGGATTCCAAGTGTCGCCTTCATGTACGCATATTGCTGGGCTTGTCAAACTGTAATCTATTCCGCATATTATCATAATTGATACCTCCTATTTGGAAGTATTTATTATTATTTACTTAGACAACCTCATATCCGGATGAATGCCAGTCAACACATTCATATAAAATTGAACTTTGCCCATATCAGAATTTAGCTTCAATTCAAGATAATCTGTCATTTCAAAAACATCAATTAAGTTGATATTGTTTTGGTACATGTCAAATATTAGTGATGCCACCAAAGTAGCATCACTTTTCGACATAATATAAATTAATCGTGTTTCATAGCAGTCATTTTGCATTCAAATTTTGCCTTCGCCATAACCACCTACAGTGTTTTCTATTTCACTTGCAAGTTCGTCATATCCACCAATATACCTATCATACCACCATATTTGTGGTATTTTTTTGGCTTCTGGTAGCAAGTTTTTTAGCTCTGCTATTACTTCACTTTCATCTGTATTCAACCATTCGTATTTGATGTTGTAATTCTTCACCATATTTTTTGCTTTTATACACCACACACAACGTTCATTACCATATATTTTAATCACAAATCAATTTCCTTTCTGATTAACCAATAACTCCAAGCTTTTATGCAATGTGATGGATCATTAAAAACTTTATCAAACACAAAATCTAAAACCACAACAAGGTTTGGCTTGTTTTTTAAATGCCATCCATAATTTCTTGCGCTAAAAGTTTGATTACTATACCCACCTAATAATACGTTTAAAAGTATAGACAGTGCTATACCTATTCTTTTTAAATACTTATAAAACTTATCCATATATTTATCTCCCCCTATATGGGTATATTTATAAAATATGAGTTGCGAAAAATATAGATGATGCGATGTGTGATGGGCAGATATTGACAAATATCATGTATAGTTTGAACATTATTTTTTCCTTTTAGGTGTGCTCTATTATTTTAATTCCGACAGATTCAATGGCATTTTGACATACCGGACATGGTTTAGCATTTTTAGGGTTGCCTTGTGTATCAAAGCGCATAACAACAATTTTATGTGCTTTTTTTATATTTCGACATAGACTGATAGCATGTATTTCAGCATGTAGGAATTGCTTATCTGGTAGTCCTACAATATTAGAGTGTTTGTGTTGCAATGGGTGGGTTTTGAAATAAGAATTTTTTCCAACCGAAATTACACGACCGCGTTTATCATATATAATTGCGATCATGTCGAATCTTTTTTTTGACATTTTTCTTACTTTGTTATTTTATTTATTATTTAACATACCCTTTTATTCATCATATGTCAAGAGGCCATCTTTCACGTATAGCCTAATTGTGTTTTTGGTATTTGTCCTCAAGTAGCTCCTTCCGCCGTCTACCATCACACTACCATCTTTACTTTCCCTATAATCATGGCGAAATCTCGAATAAATGATGTCACCATTGTCAGCAACTACGCCAGCAATTTCTTGTGATTCTATGAAAGAACCATCTGTTATCATTAAATTCCCATCTATCTGTGTATAATATAGTGCGAAGTAACGACTCCCAGAAACGGGGTGTGCTGATTCCCCATAGAATACTGCCACTGTGTTATTTTTTTGTTCGGTGTCACATACATATTTTGCTTTTTTTGTTTTTTCGATTGTGGCGACTTGCTCTTGTGTAAACAGCCAAGGTTCATTTTTTATATTTTTTTGGTAAAATTCTATCATTTTGTCTTCCCACATATATTGTTCATTTTTATGGTGATATCAACTGCGGCATCTAATTCTTCGCGGTTTTGTGCCATAAGTATACAATCCCATAATTGCGCATAGGAAACGCCACTAAAATATGCGTTTCCTATGCTACTTCCGATATACTCATAACTTCCAATTTCAAAGTCATGTGACAATTTCAATCTTCCATATCATCATCATCTTGATCTGTTACGATCAACTTATTACGATAATCAACATATCCATCTTCGATTAAAGATTCATATAGATCATCGACAAAATCATCCTCACCTTCTGATAGTTTCAATGCCCATGTTGCGTATTGCTGCTTAGTTGCCATTTTTGTAGGGTTCCTTTATTTATTATCAGTTGGGGTGACGACTTCAGTATCGACTTTTACTTTTGAGACATTTACTATATTGTCATATACTCTGACCACATCATATGCATTAAAAGATGCTACAAAGACTCTGCTTTTTTGTATAGTTGCATTTCTGTTTGCCGTTATTTGTGTTTTTTGCAAGTTAGTTGAGAATATTGTCTCATGTCCGATAGCATAATCGGGACTTTTATAGTCATTTGTTCTTAGAATACTTTGCTCATTATCTTTCAATATGATGAAAGCGCACAGCCTTTCAGTTGAAACATCTACAAAGTGCGTTGGCATCCCAAACTCTTTTATTAGCCTACCATCCATTTCGCCTAGTACACAGTTGTTTTCATCTAATGTATATCGTAGCTTTTTCCGAACATTCAAGTAATCTTCTTTCTGTTCAATTTCGAAAAATCTTACTTTTTTGGTTTTGTCGTAAAAATTGATAATATCATCTGCGCTGAGTTTGTCGTATTCTTTGTCTTCAGCATTGATATAATTTTCAAAGTCAAATACCATATCGCTAAGAACCATAATCATATTTTCAAAACTATATTCTAAACCATCACGGGTCAATCCAATTTCACGACCATAACTGCCGCCAATCTGATCTTCGAGCTCTTCCCAAGATGAGGGCATACCTTCTTTTGCAATAGCAAGTGCCATCTTGACATATTCAGGCTTGCTCATGAAGAATCCCTTGTGGTTATACTTACTCACGCGCAGAAGACTATTCAAAGGATATTTTGTTTTGTGGTTAAAACGAAGTGTCTTTGTTGCAATATCTGGATAGAAATCTTGATGTAGAGTATAGCTGCTCGTGTCGCAATCAAACGCGCCCATACAAACAGTAAAGTCAAAATTATCAAAAATCTTTTCTGCGGTATCGAAGTAATCATACGTCATAACCTGTATGATTGCCCGTTCGCCTTTGCTATTTTTTTCGGTGTTGCACTTAAATGTAATTGCTCTGTCAGATACATTTACGACAAAACAACCACTATCCAATAGTTTATCAATAGCATTACTAAAACCCTCGGCATTTTTTGGATAAACGTCGTAGTCATTAATATCTGATTTTGTCGCCAATGACAAAATTGTGCCACCTGCAATGTAACAGCCCCTTAAATCAAAGGGGTCTGGATTTTTTGGTAGTCTACTCATATTTAAATATCCCCATTCTAAATTATTTTTTGTTCATAATATCCGATACTTGCAGAACTTTACCTTTGATGTTATGCAAGCCCCGAGTCAGTGTCGCAACACCCAAAGGTTTTTCATTTAATGTATTCAAAATTTTATCAGCCATTGCTTCACCATGCGAAGAATTATTACTGGAACATACAAGATAAGAGGCTTCTGGATACATTGCGTAAATGTCATATGTCATGTCAGGATTCCTTTTGTTTCCATAATCACAATAGAATGTTTTTTTGTCGGTGTCAAGCAACAATCTTCTTCAGTGCGTTCAACACACGGGTAGAACCACCACTTTTATTCATTGTAAACACGCCGCTTTTCATTGCTGTAAGCGCACCAATGCCACCTCCATCAGTGCCCCAAATGCTACCTGGGCTGGTAGAAGGCAAGATTCCAAGTACGCTATAGTATTCCATGTCAGCACGAACAAAAGCATCTTTAGAATCAATTCCGGTTTTTGTGATGGTCAAGATAGAACCACGAACAATGACTTCCCATCCGTATTTGGCCGCAGTGTCGACAATCTTTTGTGCGATAATTTTTGAAGCGCTCATAACAGGATTCCTTTTGTTTTCCTTCTATTGTTATAGATCATAATCGATTTGTTGTCAATCAAAATCCGTGCGTTTCTTTGTATTTGGTTAACCAAATAGCTGCTATTTCCTTTTCATTTTTCCATCTAGGGATGTGTTTTTCATATTCTTCTTGTGTGAACATATCCCAAAGAGCGGTCTTAGTATAACTCTGCTCTGTTTCAAGAATTTTGATTGCGTCAGATATTGTATTAGCGTTGCTAAAAGCGCCCATAATTTTATTTGCAGGGTGCTTACCCAAGCCTTCAAGTGTATTGACGCCTAACATTGACTCAGCATAACATTTCATGCATGATGCAGGCCAACAGGTACAATCTCCACCGTGTGATACTTGTAGGAAAGAAACACATCTTTCTACTTCAGCATCATCAACTTCCATATCACAAATTGCACTCCAACCAGAAATTTTGTTGGTTATGTATTTCATGTCAATAGGCGTTGTGTTTTTGGTGGAGGTTTCGATGTACATATCAATATCACACAACAATTCAGAATATTTATCCGTTTGTAAAGACAATAAAATCATATGTCTATCTTTATCGTCTACATCTATAGTAGAGTATAATGGGTTTTGGTTCCAGTTAATTTTCATGTATATATATCCTCTCTTGCTAATTTCTGCATATCATTTGCCATAACGCGGTAATATTCAGAAATCTCTTTGTAGTATTCCAACGTATCATTTTCATGTTTTTCTTGTATGCTTTGCAATCCAAATCTAGGCTTTGCGATCTTATCAAGTGTTTCTTCATATCTTTTAGCAAGTTGAAAATTTGTCTGTGACACGTTTGCCCATCCAGAGCAAGACTTTTCCAATTGCTCTATTTCATCCAAGCACCCTTCAATTACATGTCCATAATTCCAAAGTGCAGATTGAAAATCTTTTTTGTAGTCTTCAACTGCCTCCCTAAGGTCATTTTGCATATTTAAAAACATATTTTGTAAACGTGGGACAATCACTATGTATGCAATAATAACTCGTAACTTTTTCAAATTTCGTTTTACATTTTCCGCAAGTTATCGAAAACGTATTTTTATTGGGTTCTGGTAGAAAATTTTTATCTTCATATTCCATTATTACACTCCTTAACATTCATGTTTTCTAGTACATAGTTCGTTTATGAAATATGTTTGGCTACTTCTTAAAGGACTTTCGGCTAATACGTTAAACTTTTCGGTAGCAAGTTGATATATATTTTCTTCGTATTGGTCTGCAATATTTTTTGAAATTTCATATGCGACTTTTCGTATCATATAATGTGTTTCGTCCGCAATATTAATTCTTGTCTCATTTTCTGGGATCATAAAATGATAACTGACAGGCTCTATATTTGCGGTGAACCTAACGTATTTTGCCATTGTATCTATGTTATTTTCATTTATGTCTACCTTCATGCGCGCACTTCCAATTGAAATATTGCCAATCAATTTCAAATAGTCTTTTTGTAGACTGCGGTTTCGGTCTGATTCACCTTGAAGTTTCATATTCAAATCATACACTTTTGATTCAAGTAGGATCTTTGTCTTTACAGAAACTAATGGAAAATAACCCATTAGTCTCATTACAAATTTTGCAAGTTTAGATGTTGTGGGCATTGGCTTCATTGTACAAATACTTCTTTTTTTGCATATAATCCAGTGCTTGTAACATCACCACACAACTTAAATCCCTTAAACTCAAGGCATTCTTTGTATCTTTTTATTTCAAGCCCCAATTCTTTAATGGCTTTCATGTATTCTTCTGGTGAAGTTTTTGTGACTTTTTCCATCGTATTATCTATTAAATACTGTGGGTATTGTGCACCAAGAACGACGACTGGCAGTGTAGGCAATTCTTTTTTCATATCATGTGCTCCTTTTATCTTGATAAGTTTTATTTAACAAATCACGAATTGTCTTGATTGTTTTAGCATCGCCGTTAACAGAATCTAACAATTGATCAAATGAAGGTGTGATCGGTAAATTGAGACGCTGGATTGCGCGATAAGCTAAGACTTCATTCAGTCCTACCGAAGAATCTGTCTGTACAAAATGTGGTCGTTGATGAATTAGCATGTCGCTATCATCATCTAAAATTGTATAATTTGTGACATCGGGATGACAATCCAACCATGCTTGAATTTCGTTTCCTCGCGGCCCAGACAAAGAATCTGTTTTGTCAAATACTGGAATGTCATGACGAATTAATGTTTCTATGCCGTCTTTCATGATACGCCAAGAAGATGATACCACAATTTTGCAATCGGTTTTTGAGATAATATGATGAAGATGACCGATTTTTTTGTAATTTAGCACATAGTATGGCCGAATATCACCTGTCACCATCATATCGTTACTGTCATTAAGTACTCCATCACAATCAAGAAACAAGATTTTCATTGCAAGTAATCCTCTGCTAAAATTGGAAATGCAACACGCTCAAAAAACGCAATTGAAGCCCAAGGGTATATTTTCTTATATATCATTTCAGCTGTAAATCTAGAAGAGTTGCACTGCGGCGCAGCACCCAACAATTTACCTTGTCGTTTTTTGATTGGTTGCCAAAACATCAAATCACCTGTATCAGGATGTACGGCAAACCATTTGTTCAAAATAATGTTACAATGCCCAGTTGATTTCATAACATCTGCTTGCTTCATATAAACTAAAGACAAGTCTGTAGATTCCTTCATTTGAACTCCATTACCATGTTCTTGATTTCTAGTGCGCGTTCCAAAGTATCCGTTTCATCTTTATCATCACGAAACTCATCGTAACGTGGATGCGACAGTGCATAATGCTCATTGTTTCTGCCTTTTGTAATATCATTGCAGCTGACTGCCATGATTTTACCAATATAAGCATCACGGTTCGAATTGATTTTATTAAGCATATCATCAGAGAACCCAGAAGTAAAGCCCTTAATTTTACCATCATCTGACTCAAATTCAATTGCGCCAAAAGTGTTTTCACGTTTAGTTCCGATTTTACCTTCTTTGAACCCTTTAACCCGCAAATCAATTACCATTTCAAGTTTCAGCTTTAATTGCTCCTTACTTGTGCCATCTTTATATAGGCCATTAGTATCTTTCAAAACGCCGCCCTCTAGACCAGCATTTAGCCACATACTAACGTAATCCAAAGCTTCTTTGACGTTTGAAACTTCGTAGGTTTCGATTACTTGAAGCTGACGGTCATTTTTCGCATTTACGATTTCACGCAGTTGAACCAACCGCATAAAATATGGGATCTTGTTTTTTACTTTTGTGATTGCGTTTTTGTATTCATCTGGTGTGATATAATCCCACACGTGAAAAATAATCTTATCTGTAGGAGGCGTATCTGAATTTAGCATACCATTACTAATAGCACGATTCTCAGCATCTTCTACAATCATTTCACCTGTGTAATGACCGTTAGGCAGATCACTAAAATTATTTTCAAACTCATAAAAATATTGCTCGCCTGTGCGCGAAAACAATTCAACTTTACCATCAAATACTTGCATTTCACGATAAGTGCCATCAGCCTTCAACTGGACAATCGCAGGAAAATTAATATCCTTTTTTGACTTTCCGTTGAAAACACCGCACCGCATATAGCAAGGCTTGGTAATAAGTCCCGAAAATACCTTATTGATTTGTGTGCGACCACAGTTGATTCTCAAGTCACGATTCAAGATTTTCATCAAAACATCGCGGTCTTTGTCTGTAGTGGATTTCAAAATTTCATTCATCGCATCAATTGCAGCATGTCCAGTAAGTTTGCGTGATGCTAATGTATTTTCCATAAAGTCGAGACCTTGCTCAAAGGAAATATGTGAAGATTGTACTGATTCAAAAACAATCCCATTTTTATGCCAGTGATTTAGTGACATATAATAATTATACACCACTTTGTCGTAGGTCATTTTAAGCACTCTTTGAAGTAGGGTATTTGATTGATGCTTTTTCAATACATCCATCTTATAATTTGCACTATTATTTGCACACATTTCTTCAATAATATCGTAAATCATCTCATCATCCTATATTGTTACAAACTACAATTAACACATATAACCACAAATGTCAATCACATTCATCTATCCATGCAAAGTTTCCGGTGTTTGGGCAGTACAGCCCATATCCACGCTCAATAGCAAATCCTTGCCAAGTTTTATTGTCGGTTGTATGTGGCGCGACATACACAACCATAATTAACCCGACGGTAAAAATAGAAGAAACAAAAGCTCCCAACCAAATATCAAACATTTTCTTCTTCATCCTCATACCATTCATCCTTATCATCAACAAATCCATCTTGATACATGGCTTTGTACATATCCAATATCAAGTATTCATCACTTTCACCTTCAAGTAGCATCATACACCACTTGGCATACTGTTTAGCTGTAGTCATTTTAAGATTTCCTATCTTTATTTTAAATTAACTGCCTTCATAAGATATTGTTTTTTCTGTTTTTTCATATATCTGGACCCATCCACAACCATATGCAGGCGAAATCTCAATATATTCGGGAAGAAAGTTTTCGTCAGTTTTTCCATGACGACCTGCCAAATAAAAAGAACCACTGATTTCTGGGTGGGCATGTCGAAATCTATCACGCTCTCTTTGATAGATTTCAAGAGCCTTTAATAGACTTGCATTTTCTTTTTTTAGTGATTCCATTTCATTCATTGAATTTTATTCTTTATGTTAAACCAAGCTACCGCTCTTTTGTTGATCTCTTTGGCAACTGATTTCCATTCAACATCCATACCAGCAAGCTCATTGGTAGATTCTTTAAGAATGTCTGCATTGATGTTTTTTAGGAAGTTGCCAATAACTTTTGGTGACATAGAACCTTCACAATGCTCATCAATCATTTGCTGACAACGAACATCTGTGACAAAAGATTTTGCAAAATCAATGACAGAATCCGGAACTTCAACAAAAACAGAAGCAGGCGATTTGGTTTTCTTTGCGCTATGTGCTTCTGATTTTACTTTGAAAACATAAGAGTTGTAAAAAGACAAATTTACAATACCACTTTCATCATATGGGGCGACAACTAGACCTTCACCAGAACCAGAAATTCCAAACATGGTTTTGACAAATGGATCTTCATCACCAATGCCACAAACCTGAACTTCAAGTTTTTCTTGAATGTCTTTTGCTGTACTTACAAAATCTGTATTGATATACATAGGTTCATCAAACCATGGTAAAACGACAATATCGGGGCTTTCTGGTAGGTATGGTGCAATCAATCGTGG
>Ga0222647_1000122_pt1 | contig 41824 bp, 29 predicted proteins | sample AntAcemetagen333_FD_179864 | JGI IMG/M metagenome (GOLD analysis project Ga0222647, IMG submission 179864) | Saline water microbial communities from Ace Lake, Antarctica - #333 | ecosystem: Environmental > Aquatic > Non-marine Saline and Alkaline > Saline | place: Antarctica: Ace Lake...
CAACCTATTTAGGTATGAACAAATTAAAAGGATGAAAATAACTTACTGATAGATAGATAGGTAGGTAGGTAGGTAGGTAGGATTTGAATACTTATTATTGAAATCAACACGTTTTTGCTATATTTGAAATGTAATTTTTCTCAAAAAGATAAAAAAGGGTTCTGTCTTTTTTGAGAAAATTGAAAAAATCAATTTTTAGAACCCACCTTTAGTATTTCTGATTGGCGTTATTATCATCATCAAGATCAGATTCACACTCCTGAGCGTAGTCCTCTTCGTCATCCTGAACGTAGTCTTCTTCGTCATCCTGAGCGGAATGCTCTTCGTCATCCTGAGCGTAGTCGAAGGGTGGATCAAGAACATACAAAACGTAAGGATGTCCACATTTCAACTTCGCTCAATGATTTTGGGTGTAACCACCAGAAAATATCTGATTTCATTTAGAGACGAACTATATTGCCTTAACTTGCATCTTACATAATGGAAGAGATATACGTCAATAGAGAAATAAGAGATACGCTAATAAAATTAGCAGTACAAAATAAAACAATCACTTTCTCTAGGTTAAATACTGATTCAAACTCAGGATATAATTATAGAGATGCTGATGAGCGAGACAGTTTCACAGAGGATATTGAAGCTATTTCTATGAGTGAAGTAAAAAACGGAAGACCGCCTCTAGGGTGTGTAGTCGTGTTTAAAAGTGGCTCGGTGACTAAACCAATACTAGAGAGCTTGTACACGATGTGTGAGGAGTTTTATGATTTATCTCCTGAAACAACAAAGCTTAATTCCAAGTTTTTAAAAGACCTACAAACCAAATGTCACGAGTACTGGAAAATTTCAGATAACTACAATGAATTTGGACCTCGGAAGATGTAAAATATATAATTTAAGAAGTACCTTTAATTAAAATGAAAAAACTATCTACCTAATATTACTAGCTGCCAGTACCCTCCTACTAGGCTGTAACTCCCAAGTGAATAAAAGTACCGAAGAGAAGAATACAGCCTCACCTACTGTAGAAGCAGATCCAAAAGAAATGCTCACTCAAGCGTATCAGCTATTTAAAGAAGGCGATGATGCTGCCTCTATACTACTGGCCACAGATGTACTGGAAATCGGTAGAAAAACCAATAACGATACACTCATAGGCAAGGCACTAACTTCACTATGCAGAAATGCTCAGCGTAGCTTAGATACAAATAGACTGGCGGAGCTAAGTAGTGAGTTGGAAGATTTAGTAGCTTCTTCTAATAACCAACAATGGCTCATGTACAGAGCACATATGAATGCGGAGATGTGGCGACTCATCGGGAATATGGATAGAGCAGAAGCTTTCTATACGGAGAGTATGAATCTCAGTCTGGCTCTCGGTGCTACAGGTATGTATACCATTGATCATTTCAATAAGTCATTTGTATCTACCACCAAAGGTGATTTTAAAACTGCCAATGCACTCATAAAAAAGTACTATCTACTGCGAAAAGAAGCAAATACTAAATCGGAAGATGCATATGGATTGATAGCTTTGGCTTACTTGCTAGAGCAAAAAGGAGATTATAAAGGAGCACATGAAGTAGCTGTGGTTACCCGCAGATTATTAAAAGAGCAAAACCTTTTTCCAGAACCACCAGATGAGAAACCTTTGATCTTAGTAGAGTTCAGGAAATCTTAAAACCAAGTACATTAGAAGAAATAAGTACAAGTTCTGTTTCGGCATCTGTCTCGAGTTTATTAGAGAAGTATTTGGAGTAGTCATGACGTGATCTCCATAGACCAAACTTGGGAACTCGTAGCTTATCAACTTAAATAGAAAATACAATAACTACCGTACTACGTAGTTAAGACATTGGCTCTGTGATAGGAGTAATCCTACACAGTGTTGTGAAGAATAGTTGTGGCTTTTCTACCTCAATCCCTTTATATTTCATTTACAAAATCAGTAAAAAACCAAATGGTACTAAAGCCTTGGACGTAGAGTTATACGGATTAAGTCGTCAAACACCGGGACTATTCTGATTCTGTATCACCAATTTTATCGTTATAAATTCCCGCCTGCGGCAAGGCAGGCTTGGCATAGCTAAGTGCATCCTGAGCTATGTCGAAGGGGCTATGACTCCAAATTTATGCCTAAAAATTGATGAACATTTCTCAAAATACTCTCACGGTATTTAATCACTTAATCCGTATTAGAAGAACGGAAACTGAAGAAGTAATTCACTTTTTTAAACTATAGCTCCCGCACCTAGCAGGTAATGAAAATCAATTTTTCTTCGATAGTTAGCACTCACAAAACTCAATATAAACGAGTAGACTGTTCACTGGAGACAAGACTATAAGATTTACCCCGCGTGAATGCCAATAACCTATCCTATATTGCCCGCCAATCGAATGAGCCCTGCCCGAGATATGAACTTCTTAAACCGATTAGTACTCTTACTCCTACTCGCTCTATCTGTAAATGCAGCTGCTACTAGTGTAAATGGCACACTGAAAAACACCAAAAATAATCCTATCCCTTACGCTACTGTATCCATAAAAAACTCCAAACAAGGAGTCATCTCTAATCTAAAAGGAGAATTTACTTTATACCTGTCTCCGGGTGACTACGTGCTGGTGACGAGAGTATTAGGCTACGAAACCAGTGAGCAAAACATCCAAGTAAGACAATCTGTGCTGCAAGTGTCCATCATACTAGCAGACGCTAGCCAGGAAATAGGTGAGGTAATAGTCACCAAAGATAAAAGTGATTTAGCTAAACAGCTCATCAGAAAAGTGCAAGCACGGAGAAAAAGTAACCAAGATTATATAAATTCGTTCGCGGCCGAATATTACTGCAAAAACACCTTAGAAAAAAGTCTCTCAAACCAGATAGATACCACAGACAAAATAGACACTATTAGCTTCAGAAAAAATACTTACTTCCAAGAAACCTACTCAAAACTATTCTTTAAAAAAAAAGATCGATTTAAAGAAGTACAGCAAGGATACAGGGACTACCAATTCAAAGAGTACGAAAAACCCAATTCTTCTATATCTCTGGGAGCACAGATAAACGGCACCCAAAGAGGTGATTTTTATGAAAATCAGACACTAGAGACTAATCCGCTTCACATAGTACATAATAGGCAAGAAGCAGATTTTAACTTGTATCAGAATACGCTAGACATTCCCATGTTTAGTGAGACTCCGTTCACCTCTCCTATCGGTGACAATGCATTATTGGTATACCGTTATGATTTAGTCAGATCCTTTTTCCAAGATGGACAGAAAATATATGAGATACGAGTTTGGCCAAAATTTAAACAGTCTAGTTTATTAAGTGGTACGCTGTACATAGAGGATGAGACCTTTGCTTTGACCAGTTCATTGATCTCATTTCCTTCGCACTCGCTCTTCTTTTTAGAGAAGTTTGATCTGGTACAGAGTTATATACGAATAGATAGCTTCTATGTATTAGACCGTGAGGAATATATCTACCATTCTAAAAGTACAAATAAAATAACGGTAAGTACCGTCGAGAGAAAAAATGGAGAGATCCTTTCAGAGTCTGAGCGTGTAAAACACGAACCATCCTATGGTAATACTCTGGTACAGTATAAAAACCATCTCATCAATGAAGAAATTGCAAACTCATTTATGAATAAAGGTCAACTCATCTACACTGAAGGTACAGATAGTCTCTCAGATGATTTCTGGAATAGCGTCAGGCCACATACCCTTAAACCAAAGGAGCTATCATTTATCCAAAAGCAGGATAGTATTTTCAAACACAGGAATAGTTACGAGTTTTTAAAAGAGCAAGATTCTATAGTAAATGCTATAAAGTGGTATAATATACTTTTGACAGGTGTCTATCGTATAAACAGGCCAAAGGGAATGACTTACTTTTTCTCCCCGCTACTTGCCGCAGTACGGCCTCTTGCCGTGGGTGGCTATAGGCATGCTCTAGCAGGTAGCCTAGAGAAAAAGTGGAATAATAAAAAGAAACTAACTATCACCTATGAGGCAAATTATGGATTTAGAAATCAAAATGTAAAAGGATTCGGGACCATAGATTATACGTTTAATCCAAAAAAATATTCGTCTCTTTTCATAAGGGGAGGGGATAACTATGATGTACTAAATGAAGACGAGTCACTCATAGCTACATTTGGCAGAGGCAATTTTTTGCGAAAAATAAATGCAGGACTAGGTGGTCAGCACGAGATAGTAAATGGTTTACTAGCTAGTGGATCATTAGACTTTTCTACTTATAACAGTATTCAGAATCTAACATTAGCTCCTTGGTCAGAGCAGCTGTTTGGTGGATATAATCTACCTCAAAACTTCCCTGAATATAATCAAGTGATTCTTGAATTGGGACTAGTATGGGCTCCTAAGCTGCAATACGTCATGACCAAATATGAGAAAATATCCAAAGGAACTGATTACCCAAAGTTTAGTCTAAGCTACCGCAAAGGTGTCAAGCCCTTATTTGGCAGTGATGTTAATTATGACTTCCTCAAGGCTGGTGTAAGTCAAAACATTACGGTAGGCACCTTAGGCACTAGTAAGTACCTTATAAATGCAGGTAGATTCATGAATGATAGAGAAATACGCATAGCAGATCAGCAGTTTTTCAGAAGTTCGGACAGGTACTTTTTCTCTAATCCGTTATATACTTTTCAATATTTAGATACCGCACTGAGAACTACTAAGGCATTCCTCCAAGGTCAATACTTACATCAGTTTAATGGTGCTCTTATGAATAAGATTCCGGTTATTAACCAACTAAAATTACAAGCTATGGCTGGAGCTGGCATCTTAATGTTAGCGGATAATGGGTATACGCATTCTGAAATATTTATAGGATTAAGTAAATCTTTTCGTATCAAGGATCAACTATTTAAAATCACTACTGCGTATGTTTCCGCTGCCAATACAGAAACGGGATATAGCGATGGTTTTAAAATAGGAATAGACGTATACGATTCTTGGAATCACTCATGGAGCTATTAAAAAAAATAGTGCAATCTATTTTACTTCAAAAAAAACTTGTTTTTAGAATGGGTGTTCTTCGGATAGACTCAATTTGAATGATCCATAAAACTCACTCATTCCCTTCAATTTAAATTCCGAAACAGTATTTAATCTATACGTTACTTAATCACTAATATTACCTTATAGTTTTTTTTACTATAAGTTTATATATATTCGCAAAGAACAAAATAAAAAACTTATGCGAATACACTTACTTATTTTGACAGTACTCTGTATGGGAGTTCTATCATCCTCTGCACAAACTACTGTAAAAGGTACGGTGACAGACAGCCTTAGTCAGCCGATATTTGGTGCGGCTGTAGTAGAAAAAGGAACTAACAATGGAAGGATCACAGACGAAAATGGAGGATTTACGCTGAATGTGGCAGATGCTAATACAGCAGTACTAACTATAAGTTACTCCGGATACAGTGATAAAGTAGTTCCTGTCAAAGGAAGAAGTACCCTTAAAATAAATTTAAAGAGTAACACAGAAGGACTATCAGAAGTAATGGTAGTAGGATATGGTACTTCTACCAAAAAAGAATTTACTGGTGCAAGTTCCAATGTAATCGGAGAAGACTTGGAGAAACTAAACATACCGCGTATAGATCAAGCTCTTCAAGGGCAAGTAGCGGGTGTAACTATCAGTACTAATTCTGGATCACCAGGAGGTGGAGCTGCCATACGTATACGTGGACTATCTACTTTTGGAGATAATGACCCCCTGATACTGGTAGACGGTGTAGTATACGACAGTGAAGGACTTAATTCTCTTAACCCTAACGATGTAGAAAGTGTCAACGTACTAAAAGATGCTACCGCGGGAATCTATGGTGTGAGAGCAGCTAATGGAGTTATACTAATAGAAACTAAAAAAGGTAGAGCCAATAGTAAACCAAGCATAGAGTTTAGTACGTACTTCGGTGTACAGCAAGCAGCCAAAAAACTGAGTTTACTAAATGCTACTGAATACGCAGTGCTCAAAAATGAAACTTTCGCTAATGGCGGCGACGCTCTTCCTTTCAGTAATACTAGACTAGGAGCAGGGACAGACTGGCAAGACGCAGTTTTTCAAAATGCAAACATTCAAAACTACAATGTAACTGTAAGTGGTGGTACTGAAAAGACTACTTACAGCATAGGAGGAAGTTATTTTAGCCAAGACGGTATAGTAGGTGGAGATAAATCTAACTTTACTAGAATGAATGCTCGCGTAAATATAAACACAGAAATGAGTAAAAAGATGCGTCTTAGCAGTGTATTCCTATACACCAACGAAGAGCGTGATGCACTCCAAGAAAACGGGATAGGTTCTGTATTGTATAATACTATTAATGCATTCCCAACCCAAGGTCTTGACTCTTATTTAGAAGAAGTAAGTGATATAATCAATCCATTAGCACAAATGGAGAATACCTACAATACCTCGTATGTAGATAAATTTGTAGGAAAAGAAGAGATCGCTTATGATATCACCAAAAACTTAACCTTCACAAATAGATTCAATTATAATTTCGCATTAGTAGATCAAAAAGTTTTCTCGCCACTCGTCTATTATGGACCAGGAAAAGCTCAGAACAGTGCTCAAGATGCAGCTCTCACCCCTTTTATGGTAGAGATAGCACCTGGTACAGAGATAGAACGAGGAGCAAGTGTATACGAGTCAAGAGCAACCTACAGTGATCTTAACTTCGAAAGTTATATAAACCACGAATATAAATTTAGACTTGTACATCGTATTAAAACTACTGCAGGTATTTCTGTATTTAGCAGAACTGGGCAAGGACTAGGTGGTACAGCGTATAACATACCTAATAACTCTATAGAATATGCAGATATCTCTGCTAATTTAGCTCCTGGAGGATTCTTAAATAATACCAATTCATTTCAGTTTCAAGAGCGTTTATTGTCTACATTTTTGAGAGCGGAATATCGCTACAGTTCTAAGTACAATGCCTCATTTATTATCCGCAGAGACGGATCTTCAAAATTTGGACCAAACAATAGATACGGCATATTCCCTACCATTTCGGGAAGTTGGATGGTATCAGAAGAAGACTTTTATGGATTTGACCGTATCAAGTACCTAAAACTAAGAATGAGTTACGGAATAAGTGGAAACGACCAAATACCAAACTTTGCTTACCGTGGACTATTAGACGGTGAAGGAGTATATGTGTTTGATGATATTATCACATCTGGAGCGGCTATAGGTAGAGCAGGAAACCCTGACCTCAGATGGGAAACTACGCGTCAGTTCAATATAGGTACAGATTTAAAGATAGGCAAAGGTTTTGACCTTACGGCTAACTACTTCATTAAAAACACAAGAGATTTACTCTTTCAGCCAGCTGTATCTGGTGTACTAGGTACCGCCGGTGCGGGCAGCCTCCCTCCTGTTATTAATGCCGGTGATGTAAGTAATAAAGGAGTAGAATTAGAACTCCGATTCGCTTCAGACTTTACTAAGGAGTTTAGATGGGGTATGAGTTTAAACAGCACGTATCTCAAAAACGAAGTTCAAAAGACTCCAGATGGGGTAGATTTTTTACCAGGTGCTAGTTTTGGTGTCGGCGGTAATATTGCAACCAGATTCGAAAAAGGTTATGCTATAGGCTACTTCATAGGATATGAAACTGATGGCGTATTCCAAACACAGGAAGAAATAGATAACTCTCCTGTAGTCCAAGATAAAGCTAAGCCTGGAGATCTCAGATTTGTAGATCAAAATAATGATGGTAAGATTAGCTTCAGTGATGATAGTGATCAAAAAGAACTAGGATCAGCTATCCCAACATTTACTTTTGGGTACAACCTAAATGCAAGCTACAGAGGATTTGATGTATCTGCCAACCTATACAGTGCCATAGGCCAAGAAATAATCAGAAACTATGAAAGACAGCAGCCTTTTGCTAATCAGCTCAAATACAACATAAATAGATGGACAGGTGAAGGAAGTACTACCGAAAACCCAAGACTCACTACTGATGAAAATAGAAATACAACATTCTCTGATTTTTATGTAGAAAACGGGTCGTTTTTAAGACTAAAAAATCTACAATTAGGGTATACACTGCCTAAAGCAATGCTTGGTAAACTAAAAATACAAAGCACTCGTATATATATAGCCGCTAATAACTTGCTTACTATTACTAACTATCAAGGATTTGACCCAGATTTAGGATCATTTGGTGGTGCATTAGCAGCAGGAATAGACTACGGTTTTTATCCGCAAGCAAGAACTATAATGACAGGACTATCTATTAAATTTTAAGAAATCATGAGAAATAACACATTAAAAATATCAGCAATTTGTCTCATAGCAGCCTCACTGTTTGCTAGCTGCGAAAAGTTTTTGGATCTAAATCCATTGTATACACAAGATGCAGAAAACTATTTTGAAACTCCTGTAGACTACGAGCGTGCTCTTACTGGAGCTTACGACTTACTTCAGTCCTCATTCATCACCGTATGGATAGGCGAGATAGCCAGTGATAACTCCATAGCCGGTGGCGAAAGTGTAACAGATACAGAAGGACTTCACGAGATCGAAAACATGACGCATGATGCTGTCAACAATGAGATTAGAAATATTTTCAGATGGAACTATGCAGGCCTTACACGTGCTAACTATCTACTAGAAAATAGAAACAAAATAGACTTTGATGGGAAAGCAAATATTATAGCTCAAGCAGAGTTTTTAAGAGCCTATTACTATTTTGAATTGGTAAAATACTTCGGTGATGTACCTCTGGTAGTGGATAAAAGACTAGGAGCTGAAGAGGTAACAGAACTCGAAAGGACACCAAAAGAAGAAGTATATGCTCAGATAGAAGCAGATCTTAGAGCCGCTGAACCTGCTCTGGAATGGACCGTATCACAAAAAGGTCGAATCACAAAAGGTGCTTGCCTTTCCCTATTAGGCAAGGTTCTGTTATACCAAAATAAATTTGATGCAGCGTCTATAGTATTAGATCGCGTAATTACTGAAGGACCGTATCAACTGATTACTGACTACACAGAGCTATTTTCAGTAGCAAACGAAGGAAACTCTGAAACTGTATTTGACGTAGAGTATAGTGGTGCTGAAGGTGGTGGATATGGTTGTCTTATTTGCCTGGAAGGAAATGCAGCTCCAGGTTTTCACGGGATTAGACAGTACAATGGACCAGTGTATGGTGATGGTAATAGCTACAATCTACCTACAGAGAAATTATATAACTCTTTTGCTCCAGGTGATCTACGCAGAGACGCAAGCGTACTAGATATAGATGCTTATATCGCAGCACAGCCAAATGCTAGCGATATAACCTATGCAAAAGGTGGTGGTGGCCATACAGGATACTATAACAATAAGTACATCAAGCGTCTAGGTGAAATAGGGCTTCCTGATAACGACTTAACTAGCCCGGTAAATTACAGAGTGATACGCTATGCTGACGTACTCTTAATGGCCGCAGAAGCACATAACCGTGCTAATGTGCCAAATGACGCTACAGCAAAAATTTACTTAAACGAAGTAAGAGACCGCGTAAATATGCCACAAATCACTTCTAGTGGCACTCAGCTGACGGAAGATATCTGGACAGAACGTAACTTTGAGCTTTCTGGAGAAGGACATAGATTTTTTGACTTAGTACGCACAGGAAAAGCAGCAACTGAGATAGAAAACTTCATACCTGGAAAGCACGAGTTATTCCCTATTCCTTTAGTAGAAATCGACCTCGCTGGAGGTAACTGGTCTCAAAATCCTAATTATTAATACAACCACAAAACAAACACAACAATGAAAAAAACAACATTATTATTTTTATCTTTAGCTCTTATTCTAGGAATATCGAGTTGTAAAGAGGACGACACGCCCGTTCTAGGAACCGCTCCTACAGAGGCAGATGCAACATTTACCTATGCTCCATCATCAGATAACGCTAACATAATCGAATTTACAGCTTCTAATGCAGGATTCACCTACAGTTGGGACTTTGCCAACGGGCTAAACTCTGCAGAACAATCGGTTACTAGCTCTTATCCTAATGCAGGTACGTATACTGTAAAGCTCACTGTATTTAACAGTGGAGGAAGTGCTTTTTCTACTCAGGATGTAGTTATAGCTGAAGATGATGCTTCACTTCTAAACAGTCCTCTATTCACTTTCTTAACTGGCGGTGCAGCAGGTAGCGGAAGTAAAACTTGGGTTATAGATTCTACTAGACAAGCACATCTAGGAGTAGGACCAGTAGATGGAACTTCGCCAATTTGGTGGGATGCCGATCCGGGTATTAAAGCAAATACAGGATTATATAGTGATCAGTATACTTTCACTTTACAAGGTTTTAAATTTGATCAAATCACGAATGGTTCAGTATTTGTAAAAACAGGATCTCAAGGTCAGTTTCCTGGAGCATACGAAAATTCAGATGATTATACGGCTCCATTTGTGGATCAGTTAAATGAAAATTGGACTATTGTAGAAGGAGAAGAAGACACAACTATTTCAATTTCCGGAAAAGCATTTTTAGGAATGTATACTGGTGTAAGAGAGTACAAAATAATAACATTAAGTGAGAATGAACTTACCGTTAGATATGTAGACGCAGCAGATGCTACTACTGCTTGGTACGTACGATTAGTGCCTGTAGACTTCCCAGTGGATGGCGGAGGCGGCGGAGGCGGCGGCGAGCCTGTGAATACAAGCACGCTATCTCTTCCTTTTGACTTCGAAGATGGAGCATTAGACATGGACCAGTGGGAAGCATTCGGTGCTAGTACCATTGAAGTTGTTGACAATCCAAATAGTGGAGGAATAAACACGAGTAGCAAAGTAGTACGAACTATACACGGAGACCAAGACTGGGCAGGTATAGCAGTTACACTTAAGGATGCACTAGACTTTACGAGTGGTAACAGTACCATTGCTGTAAAAGTATTCGCACCTGCTACTGGAGAATTCAGAATAAAAATAGAAGACTTCAAAACAGGTAAAGTAATCATAGAAAAAGATGTAGCCGTAACCAAGGCAAACGAGTGGGAAGAAATCAGTATTGATTTTGGAGAAGCTGCTACAGGTACTTACGATAAAGTAGCATTTTTCCCAGGGTGGGGAATTGCAAATGCTGGCACTTTTTTAGTGGACGATATTTCACAGAAATAACACCTTCAATAAGAAAAAACAAGGGAGTACTATCTTAGGATGGACTCCCTTTTCTTAGTAAAACCCGTATGAACAATAAAATATTTAGTTTATTAATTATTTCTGTAAGTCTATGGAGCTGCAAAGACGACGAACCAGAAGTAGCACTATTATTACCTTCAAACCTATCTGTGGAACTCATATTATCAGACGATGACGAAGGGTTAGTGAGCGTAAAAGCTACTGCCAACAACGAAAATTTTTATACTATACGTTTCGAAGATGGCGATAATACCGAAGTAATAGAAAACACTAATGGCAGAGCACTTCACCAATACACAAGTAGCGGACTATATACAGTCATCACAAAAGCTCACACAACTACTTCAGATTTTATCCAGAGTGAAGATACCATAACAGTCAATATAACCTCCACCATTAATCCAGATGGCGTCCCCATTAACGGATATATGTCACCACTAACCCATGACGGCTATAACCTAGTATGGAACGATGAGTTCTCTGGTAATGCACTAGATGAATCAAGCTGGAATTATGAGATAGGTACAGGCAGCAGTGGCTGGGGCAATAATGAATTACAATACTATCAAAGACAAAATGCATCCGTTCAGAATGGATACCTCACCATAGAGGCAAAAAGACAAGCAGCAGGAGGCAGTCAATATACAAGTAGTAGAATTACCACCCTCGGTAAAAAAAGTTTCAAATATGGCAGAATAGATATACGAGCAGCTATGCCAAAAGGACAAGGTCTGTGGCCAGCACTATGGATGTTAGGTGATCAATTTACTTCTTCAGGATGGCCTTCATGTGGCGAGATAGACATCATGGAAATGGTAGGAGGCACTTCTAACGGTAAGTCTGACAGAACGACTCACGGAACACTACATTGGGATAACTTCGGTAATTACGCCTCTTTCGGTGGTAAAACTTCCACTGCTAAAAAAGATTTAAATGAAGAGTTTCATGTCTATTCTATTATTTGGGATAGTCAAGGCATAAAGTGGCTTTTAGATGATAGACAATTTCATGAAATCAGTACAGATCCAGCCCATATGACTGAATTCCAAGAAAAGTTTTTCTTTATCTTTAATGTTGCAATAGGTGGCAACTGGCCTGGAAGTCCTAACCAAACTACCGTGTTTCCTCAAAAGATGCACGTAGATTATGTTCGCGTATTTCAGAAATAACTATTTATCATCACACTCAAGTACTTAACACTAAATTACATAGTACAATGAAATACCTACATATTATTTTAGTAGTATGCCTAGCATACTTCACAGGCTGTACGACACATTCTCAAAAGAATACCACCATTCATATAGCACAAAACAAACTGATAGTAAACGATTCTGTATTTATTATAAATGGAATGAATTGGAGCTACAAACCTATCGGTTTCAACTATGAATATAGCCTATGGCAACAATCAGATGAAACCATAAAGTCAGTACTAGACACTGAGATGTCTATGTTACAAATTATAGGTGTGAACTCCGTAAGAATATATACCGGTATCCAACCTAAGTGGATAGAGTACATATACAATCAATATGGTATATACACTATGATAAACTACTCTTTCGGTAGATACGGATTAGAAATAGAAGGTAAGATAGTTTCCCCTATTGATTTCGGGGATTCTTCAGCACAAGATGTATTACTCACAGAAGTAAGTAGCATGGTAGACGTATATAAAGGAACTCCAGGACTTTTACTTTATCTACTGGGCAATGAAAATAACTACGGTCTATTTTGGGAAGGTGCTGAAACCGAAGATATACCCGCAGAACAAACTATTCCTACTGACAGAATTCTACATTTATATAAAGCATTTAATCTAGGATGCACACTAATACAAAGTAAAGACTCTAGCGTACCAGTAGCTATATGCAACGGGGACTTGCAATACATTGATATCATCACTAAGGAGTGCAAGAACGCAGATATCCTAGGTATCAATACCTATAGGGGAATTTCATTTGGAAATCTATTTTCGAAGGCTGAAACACATTGGAAAAAGCCAGTGATGCTTACCGAATTCGGAGCTGATGCATTTGATATCATAGCACAAAAAGAAGACCAGACCACTCAAGCAAAATACTTAATCGGTAATTGGAAAGAGATCTATCAGAATGCTGCAGGAATAGGCAAAAGCAATAACTGTATAGGCGGATTTACATTCCAATTTAGCGATGGATGGTGGAAAACAGGCCAAACTATAAACTTAGACAAACACGATTCTACGGCATCTTGGGAAAATGGAGGATACTATGAAGATTTTGTCAAAGGACACAATAACATGAATGAAGAATGGTTTGGTATCTGTGGTAAGGAACTAGTAGATAGCTCAGGTAGATATACGCTATTGCCTCGCAGTGCTTATCACACCCTTCAAGAAATTCATACAATAAACCCTTATGATCAAAACCAAACAGGGGATAAGTTAACTGCCTCGTTCTACAAAATAGAACTTAAAAATAGAGTAGAAAAACGCTAAACTCCAAGATAATTTAAAAACAGAATACACTACATGGCTAAACAATCTGAGTACACTAACGAACCAAACGTTGATATAAAAAGACTAAAAATAGAGGGTGAAAACTTCTATTGCATTTCAAATTATGATGCAATGCGACCATTCTTTATGAGCATAGTAAGCGACTCCCATCACTGGATGTTTATATCTAGTAATGGAGCATTAAGTGCTGGGCGTAAAAACTCCGAAAACCCACTATTCCCCTATTATACAGCAGATAAAATAACTGAATCCTCAGATACCACAGGCAGTAAATCCATCTTTCAAATTCATCAAGACGGCGAAACGCAGGTTTGGGAACCATTTTCTGAACGGAATACAGGACGCTATACTACAACCTGTAATCTCTATAAAAATGCGATTGGTAATAAAATAATTTTTGAAGAAATCAACCATGATTTTGGACTCACCTTCAGGTATGAGTGGAACTCAAGCAATTATTATGGATTCGTACGTAAATCTTCTTTGAAAAATACGAGCAGCATAAAATTAAATATCACCTTACTCGATGGTATTCAAAATATAATGCCAGATGGCGTAAATAGTGACCTACAAAACTCCACAAGTAATCTAGTAGACGCATATAAGCGTAATGAGTTAGATATAAATTCTGGACTGGGGATCTACGCACTAAGTGCTATTATAGTGGATAAGGCTGAGCCTAGTGAGGCATTAAAGGCAAATGTAGCTTGGTCCATTGGTTTAGAAAATCCTACCTATTTAGTATCTTCACTTCAACTGAATAACTTCAGAAAAGGTCAGTCAATCAAACAAGAAGAAGATATAAAAGCAGAAAAAGGGGCCTATTTCTTAAGCACTAACTTAGATTTAGCATCTAATGCTACATCAGAGTGGACCATAGTGGCTGATGTAAATCAAAGTCAATCTGATGTGGTCTCACTCATAAACGCCATACATACCCAAAAGGACTTAAAATCTGAGATACATACAGATATAGAGTTAGGATCTAAGCGTCTAATAGAACTCAACTCTGCCTCAGACGGAATTCAGCTTTCTGCAGATGTATTCAGAGATACGCGTCACTTTGCTAATACTCTATTTAATATCATGCGTGGTGGTATTTTTGATTTCAATTATCAAATAGAAAAATGGGATTTAAGCAATTACCTCGCAGCAGCTAATAAAAAAGTATACGCTAGCCATACGGATCTTCTAAATAGTTTAGAGGATCTCTTCACTTCTTTTGATCTCAGGGAGATAGCTAACCAAAGCTCAGATAAGGACTTTAAAAGGTTATGTACTGAATACTTACCACTGAAATTTAGCAGAAGACACGGTGATCCAAGTAGGCCATGGAATAAGTTTTCTATAAATACCAGAAGTGAACTAGACGGCTCTAAAATACTAGATTATGAAGGTAACTGGAGAGATATTTTCCAAAACTGGGAAGCTCTAGCCCTCTCCTATCCAGCTTTCACTCAGAGTATGATTCATAAGTTTTTAAATGCCACTACTTTTGAAGGGTATAATCCCTACCGAGTTACCAAAGGTGGATTTGATTGGGAAACTGCAGAACCAGATAATCCATGGTCTTATATAGGATACTGGGGTGATCATCAGATCATTTATCTGCTCAAACTACTAGAACTTAATGAAAAATACTTCCCCGGTCAGCTAAGCAGTGATTTCAATAAAGATTCATTTGTATATGCTAACGTACCTTATAAGATTAAAAGCTACCGTGAAATCGTAAAAAATGCAAAAGATACTATTGAGTTTGATGAAGAGCTGGATTTAAAAATTAGAAAAAACCGAGAGATACTTGGATCTGATGCATCACTGCTCATAGACGAACACGATGCTATCTATACCGTAAATTTCATAGAGAAAATACTAGCTACTGTATTAGCTAAGCTATCCAATTTTATACCAGAAGGAGGCATCTGGATGAATACACAACGTCCAGAATGGAACGATGCCAATAATGCATTAGTAGGCAATGGCGTATCAATGGTAACGCTGTATTACCTCCGTAGATTTTTAATCTTCTTTGATAAACAGATAACGAATACTGAGCAGGAAAGAGTAGAACTATCAAACGAGCTAATCATATTTTTCAAAAAAATACAATCTACATTTGAGGATAATAAGCACCTGTTACAAGATTCGATAAACGATGCACATCGAAAGGAAATAATGGATAGCCTAGGCCAAGCAGGAAGTGACTACCGTGAGCATATTTACAAACAAGCTTTTTGGGGGGTAAAAAGGACTGTTTCATATAGACGTATCAGAAGCTTTATAAAGTTAAGTCTCAAGTTTATAGAGCATACCATAAAGGCAAATAAACGCAAGGACAAGCTATACCACGCTTATAACTTGATGACCGTAGAGAATGATAAGGAAGTATCCATCTCTTACCTAAGTGAAATGCTGGAAGGTCAAGTAGCTGCACTAAGCTCGGGTTATCTGTCTCCCAAAAAAGCCCTAAAGCTGTTAGATAAAATGAAGAAAAGTGACCTTTTTCGTCCAGATCAATACAGTTACCTACTCTACCCAAATAAGAAGTTACCTAAGTTCTTAGAAAAAAACAATATCCCAAAAAAGACTATCACCAGCTCTAAACTCATCAGTACTATGTTAACTGATGGTAATACATCCTTAGTTGACCAAGACATAAATGGGGAGTATCATTTCAATGGTAACTTCAAGAATGCCGCTGACTTAAGTAAGGCTCTCGAGGATATGAGTGGTTCCAAGTATTCGAAGCTTATAACCCAAGAAAAAGAGTCCGTACTAACTATCTTCGAAGAAGTATTTAACCACAAGGCATTTACAGGAAGGTCTGGTACATTTTACGGGTATGAAGGTCTGGGATCTATCTACTGGCATATGGTTTCTAAGCTTCAACTCGCAGTACAAGAAATATGCTTTAATGCAGTAAATACGAAAGAAAGTGATGAAATAATCGGTAGATTACTGGAACATTATTATGAAATAAACGCAGGCATAGGTGTACACAAATCTCCATCTCTTTATGGTGCATTCCCTACTGACCCATACTCACATACCCCAGGAGGTAAAGGTGCTCAACAGCCAGGAATGACGGGTCAGGTAAAAGAAGATATCCTCAGTAGGTTTGGTGAGTTAGGCGTCATAGTAGAAAACGGAACACTAAACTTTAATCCTTGCTTGCTCCGTAAAGATGAATTCACTGTAAAAACTCGTAATTTTCACTATGTAAATATACATAAAGAACATAAAAAGTTTGCTCCAGAAATAGGATCACTCTGTTTCACCTTCTGCCAAGTCCCTATTATCTATAGGCTAGCTAAAAAAAGCAGTATGGAAGTAACAATGAGAGATCAAACTACTGTAAGCTACGATTCGCTTCATTTAGATGCTGAGACTAGTACCCATATCTTTAACCGTACTGGAGAAGTTTCACTAATCACCGTGCATATAAAAGAGTCTCTACTAAAATAAGCTTAAGATGAAAATGAGTAAGATATTTCAGACTGCCCTACTCATTGGAACCTTACAATCTGTCGCTTGTGTAGACCAGAATAGCACTGATGCTTCAGAGATAGAACGCAAGGTGAATGTATTACTTGCCAAAATGACCTTAGACGAAAAGATAGGTCAGATGACGCAAGTACGCCACTTTAGTGATATAACTACAGGCGATATAACTAAAAAGTATATTGGATCTATCATACATACCGAAGGACCACTGCCGGGCAAAAACGCAGCTGAGTGGCAAGCTAAATTTAGAGTACTTCAAGAAGAAGCACTCTCTACTCGCCTAGGTATTCCACTACTTTTTGGCGTGGATGCAATACACGGACAGAATACCTATGACGGTGCTACTATTTTCCCGCATAACATAGGGCTAGGAGCTACTCGTAATCCCACACTTGTAAAGAGAGCAGCTGAAATAACTGCAATAGAATCACAAGCATGCGGTTTTAATTGGGTTTTTGCTCCGTGTATTGCAATACCATTAAATGAAAAGTGGGGACGCTTCTATGAAGCATATTCCGAAGATAGTGCACTGACCAACTCACTTACTAAAGCAGCTATAAATGGACTACAAGGGGACTTAGGCAGCAACAAAACCGTATTGGCAACTGCAAAACATTACATTGGTGATGGTGCTACGGATAATGGTAAAGAAGGTGGAGTGACCACCCTAAATCCAGTAGAAATCAGCACGCTGCTTCTAGCTCCATACAAGACAGCTGTCCAAGAAGGTGCAGGAGCTATTATGGCCTCGTTTAACACCATAGATAGCTTACCAATGCACGCTAACCAAGTATGGATTACGGATACACTCAAAGATAAGCTACAGTTTAAAGGAATAGTTATTTCTGACTGGAAAGGATACTCTAAATTCGGACAAGAAGACATCATAAATGCAGGAGTAGATATGGTGATGGCTGTAGATGGAGATTTAGATTTTTTTCAGCGTGATCTTAAAAAAGCCGTAGAATCTGGCACAGTTTCACAAGATCGGATAGATGATGCTGTACGAAGGATTCTAAGACAGAAGTATAGATTAGGACTCTTTGAAAATCCATTTCCCGATACTACCCTCACTAAAACCATAGGAACTAAAGAACACCGAGAAGTTGCCAGACAGGCTGTCAGAGAATCTTTAGTCCTTCTAAAAAATGACGATATTTTACCACTTAATAAGAATACCCAAAAAATAATAGTGGTAGGTGAGCATGCTAATAATACAGGGCTGCAATCTGGTGGTTGGACCATCCATTGGCAAGGAACAGAAACAAGCTACTTTGGAAGTACCACAATTTTGCAGGGAATAAAAAATCAGTCTGATGGTCAAGTTATATATGATTCTCTCGGTACTAAGATACACGATGATGCGGATGTAGCCATTTTAGTAGTAGGCGAGACACCGTATGCTGAGTTCTTTGGTGACATCGGAGATGGTACTGGAAAACATAAACTTACTCTATCTAAAAAGCACCAAGACTACATTTCTAACTATACCAATCAAAACATACATGTAGTAGTAGTACTTATTTCTGGTAGACCATTAGTGGTGACCCCACAGATAGAACAAGCAACTGCGTTCGTAGCAGCTTGGCTGCCTGGCTCAGAGGGTGCAGGAGTAGCCGAAGTGCTTTTTGGACAGTACGATTTTCACGGAAAGCTAACACACTCGTGGCCGAAGTCTGTCCATGACTTTAATGGAAAGTATGGACCCAACTATTGGGATAAAAGCATCACTCCTCTTTTCCCTTTGGGATATGGGCTTAATTATACCTCTACTACTAACCACAAAAAATGATGAAGAAAACCAAACGACTTTCCTCGATATCATATTATTTCTGTAAAGTAATACAAAATTTTTATCTGCTGACCATACTCCTAGCAGTATTCACTTCATGCAGCACAAACCAAACCAAAAACGATAAAATAACACAAATGAGTCCCAATATAACAGCCTCAGAAATCTTAGGAAATCCAAAATACCTAGCCATAAGCTATGGCGGATACCGTGAAATATCCAGAGATATACAACCTACCATACCCCAACTCAAAAACGATATGAAAATATTGGCGGCTATGGGTATAAAAGTATTGCGAACCTATAATACACATTACAAACAAGCCGCAAACCTACTTCAAGCAATAAGTGAACTAAAAGCCGAGGATACGAACTTCGAAATGTATGTTATGCTAGGTGTATGGATAGATTGCCAAAATGCTTGGAGAGATACATCCCCAAACCATGATGCAGAAAACGAAGAGGCCAATGCATCCGAGATACAACGAGCAGTAGACCTTGCTAATAAGCATCCTGATATTGTGAAAATAATAGCAGTGGGCAATGAGGCTATGGTAAAATGGGCTGCAAGTTATTTTGTACAGCCCAATGTGATATTAAAATGGGTAAACCACTTGCAACAACTTAAAAAGACTGGTAAACTAGATAAAAAGCTATGGATCACCAGTTCAGATAACTTCGCTTCTTGGGGCGGGGGAGATCCACTCTATCACTGTAAAGATTTAGAGCAACTGATACAAGCCGTAGATTACGTCTCATTGCACACCTACCCTATGCATGACACACACTATCATCCTGTGTTTTGGGGCACAGATACAGAAGAAGTCAACTTAAGCAAAAAGGAAATCGTAGAGCTAGCAATGCAGAGATCCGTAGCCTATGCTAAGTTACAGTATGATAGCTCTGCAAAATATATACACAGCATAGATAGCACCAAAGAGATCCATATAGGAGAATCTGGCTGGGCAAGTGCCTCTGCAGGCTTATATGGAACAAATGGATCTAAGGCATGTGATGAGTACAAGGAAGGCCTCTATTATAAGTATATGCGAGATTGGACAAACGCAGAAGGCATTTCGTGTTTCTACTTTCAAGCTTTCAATGAAAAATGGAAAGATGCACAAAATCCAGGCGGTTCAGAAAATCACTTTGGACTCTTTAAAATAAATGGAGAAGCGAAATACGCAGTTTGGGATTTGGTGGACCGAAAAGCATTTGATGGATTAACCAGGAATGGAAATAGTATTATAAAAACATACGAAGGCAACTTAGATTCTTTGCTGAAAGATATAGAACTACCACCTATAAAAAAATTAAACTAAGAGTGAAGAGCCTAACTATATATGTACTGAGTTTTACGATTATGCTAATGGCTTGCCATACAGAAAAACAACTAGACGTCACCGTATACGAAACGTCTGCTTCCGGAGCTAAACTAGAGCAAAGAACAGAATTCGCAATTGAGAAATCAGCTGCAGTACTTCGCATTTTACCAGAGGAAAAATTCCAGACCATTACGGGTTTTGGCGGCTCCTTTACAGAGTCTTCTGCACATTTACTTTCTAAGCTAAGTCCTGCAAAACGTAAAGAAGTGATAGATGCATACTTTAGTGATAGTGGTGCTCAATATTCACTTACACGCACACATATGAACTCGTGCGATTTCTCGCTGAGTCAATACTCCTATGCTCCTATAGCAGGTGATACAATCTTAGAACACTTTTCTGTAAAAGAAGATAAGGATGATATTATCCCGATGATACAAGACGCTATGGCTGCTTCTACTGATGGGTTTAAAATCATAAGCTCACCTTGGACAGCACCACCTTGGATGAAGGATAACAACAACTACGTAGGTGGGAAACTCTTGCCAAAATACTATGACACTTGGGCTCTTTTCTTTTCTAAGTACGTAACAGCTTATCAAAAAGAAGGAATAGCTATTTGGGGAATTACCGTAGAAAATGAACCTTTGGGAAATGGCAATAACTGGGAAAGCATGCACTACACGCCTAAAGAGATGAACGACTTTGTGATACATCACCTTGGGCCTAAACTAGAGGCAGACGAACACGATGTAAAAATACTAGGCTACGATCAGAACAGAGGAAATGAGCTCAAAGAATGGATAGATATAATGTATACAAATGAAGAGTCGACTAGATACTTCGCTGGAACAGCCGTACATTGGTACAATAGTACGTATGACTATTTTGGAGAATCATTACAATACGCTCACAATGCCGCACCCGATAAGTATATTATAAATACAGAAGCATGTGTAGATTCCGAAATTCCAAAGTGGCAAGATGATCAATGGTACTGGAGCAAAGAAGCTACAGACTGGGGATGGGATTGGGCACCAGAAGAAACCAAACACCTTCATCCTAAGTATGCACCTGTAAATCGCTATGCGAGAGATATCATAGGATGCCTCAATAACTGGGTAGACGGCTGGGTGGATTGGAATATGATACTCGATAAACAAGGAGGTCCTAACTGGTTTGAAAACTGGTGTGTAGCTCCCGTGATAGTAGACCTAGAAACTGACGAAGTGTACTATACTCCTATCTATTATACACTGGCACATTTCAGTAAATTTATACGCCCAGGAGCTATTAGAATAGGACTGGAAATGAAGGACACATCGCTACAAGCTACTGCTGCACAAAATCCCGATGGTAGTATAGCACTTGTAGTTTTTAATGAAGGTAACACTGCAAAATACTTTACGATAGAACTAAACGGAAGTACTCAATCGCTATCCATAGAACCACAAGCCATACAAACCCTAGTGATTCAAAACTAAAACCAAAAACATGAGCAATCAAAATACTACCACATCGCAAAAAGTTCCCATGGGCCAAAAAGTAGCCTTTGGAATAGGTATGCTTGCAAATCAAATGTTTCCCGCTGTTATGGGCATATTCATGGTGGTACTGGTCCAAGATTTAGGCTTCCCAGGATGGATGTGGGGAGTTATCTTCTTTTTGCCACGTGTTTTTGATTCTATTACCGATCCTATTATGGGTTTCATATCTGATAATACAAAGTCTAAATGGGGCCGTAGAAGACAATATGTATTCATTGGTTCCATTATAATGGGGTGTGCCTTTGTAATAATGTGGCAGCTGTACAGAGACAATGGATTATCATACAACTTTGCTTATTTCCTAGGTTGGTCTTTTGTATTTTATCTAGGCCTCACCATCTTTAGCGTACCCTACGTAGCTATGGGATATGAGATGAGCGACGACTTTCACGAGCGTACTAACTTAATGGCTGTAGCTCAGTGGATTGGGCAGTGGGCATGGGTAATAGCACCTTGGTTTTGGGTAATAATGTACGATCCAGATTGGTTCCCATCTGCAGATATAGCCACACGAACACTTGCCACTTGGGTAGGTGTTATTTTCATGTTGTGTGCTATGGTTCCTGCCATTTTTATAAAGAGTAAGTCTACGCTAGACGAAGACTATACTCCTATGACTTATAAAACTCTCGGAGGAAGTTTACAAAAAATACTGTATGGATTTATAGAAGCCTTTAAAATAAAGCCTTTCAGAAAAATGTGTGTTGCGACATTTTTGATTTTCAATGCTTTCAATACAGTTGCTACATTTACATTCTTCATTATAGTTTACTATTTATTTGCAGGTGATACAGGAGCCTCTGGTATTTGGCCCACTTTATTTGGAAGTGTAGGAGCTCTGATGACTACCTTTTTAGTCATACCTACAGTCGCATATTTATCTAAAAAGCTTGGTAAAAAGAATGCATTTCTAGTATCTCAAGGCATCTCTATTGTCGGGTATATACTACTCTGGTTTTTACTCATACCCGGTAAACCCTACATGTTCATATTTGCATTGCCCTTTTTCGCATTTGGAATAGGAAGTCTATTTACTATAATGATGTCCATGACAGCTGATGTCATTGATTTAGATGAGTTGCAATCTGGAAAACGTAGAGAAGGAATATTTGGTGCTATTTATTGGTGGATGGTAAAGTTCGGATTTGCGATAGCAGGTCTAGCTAGTGGAGCTATACTTTCTTCTATTGGGTTTGACTCAGACTTAGCGGTTCAGCCAGCCGGTGCCATTACAGGGCTAAGACTATTTTTCTCAGGACTACCAATAGCAGGCACCCTGATAGCTATCTTCATTATGTGGGACTACGACGTGTCAGAAGAACGAGCTGTTGAGATCAGTGCTATACTAAAAGCTCGTAAAGCAGCACAAGAGCCTATCTCCCCCTCATTCTTTGAGACCAATAAGCTGAAAACTATAGTAGCTCTATCTCCAGAAGCTAGACTTATGACTGATTTAGCGATAAGTTCAAAAAATACTGCTGATTTGAAAATGCATTTTCAAAAATCTCTAAACAGTGGTATTCATGGTATATGCTTTAGTCCATACTTAGAAGGACAAGAAATCGGTGATACTATCTCCAAAAAGCAAATAAATCAACGAATGGATGTGATAGCACCACATACCAAATGGGTAAGATCATTCTCCTGCTCAGATGGTAATGAATACATACCCATATCTGCAAACCAAAGAGGACTTAGAACCATGACAGGTGCATGGATAGGAAAAGATAAGGTGCAAAATGATAAAGAAATAAATGCTCTCATCAAACTAGCACAAGACGGACAAGTACATATAGCTGTAGTAGGAAACGAGGCCCTGATGCGAGAAGATGTGTCTGAAGCAGAATTACTAGCATATATCTACAGGGTCAAAGAGGCGTTACCTGACATACCTGTAGGCTATGTAGATGCCTATTTCCAATTTCACGAACGTCCCAAACTCGTAGAAGCGTGTGACGTTATATTAGCGAATTGCTACCCCTTCTGGGAAGGATGCCCGATAGACCAAGCTACTGTGTATCTGAACCAGATGTATGAAGTCACACGACTAGCCGCAAAAGGTAAACGAGTAATCATTACCGAAACAGGGTGGCCTAATGAAGGAGCTAGCACAGAAGGAGCAGTGCCATCTGACGATAAAGCGATGCAATATTTCATAAACGTAAACAATTGGGCAAAAAATGAAGGTATACATTTATTTTATTTCTCTTCCTTTGATGAATCATGGAAAGTACATCAAGAAGGTAATGTAGGTGCACGCTGGGGAATCTGGGACAAAAATGAAAATTTAAAATACAAATAACACATGTCATCTAGAAAAGAAAAATTAATGTCCCTATCTCATGCCCAGGGCATCGAACTAGGAACTGACAAACTGAAGGAAGCATACACTGCCTATCTTTCAAACGGTATGCACGGATTATGTTTTAGTCTCTATGAAGAAGGCCAAAAACCGGGAGATATAATCAGCGAAGAACAAATCCGTAGGCGTATAAAAATCATCAAGCCGCACACTAAGTGGGTACGTACATTCTCATGTACGGAAGGAAATGAAATTATACCTAAGATAGCCAAAGAATATGGTATGAAGACCCTCGTAGGTGCGTGGTTAGGAAATGATTCAGCAAAAAACAAAGAAGAAATAGCAGGACTTATAGACCTAGCAAAAAACGGATACGTAGACATAGCTGCTGTAGGAAACGAAGTACTGTACCGCAAGGATCTATCTGAAGAAGAACTACTGCAATTCATGTATAAAGTAAAACAGGCAATACCAGATATACCAATGGGGTATGTAGATGCCTACTACGAGTTCAGTGATAGACCTAAAATCACAGAAGCTTGTGATGTAATATTAGCCAATTGCTACCCCTTCTGGGAAGGATGCCACATCGACTACTCATTCTTATATATGAAGGAGATGTACTTACAAGCCGTATCTGCTGCAAAAGGGAAAAAAGTAATCATCACTGAAACTGGCTGGCCAAGTGAAGGTGGAGCATTTGAAGGAGCTAAAGCTTCTGAAGATAATTTCCTTAAGTACTTCATTAACGCACAACAATGGTCCACAGAAGAAGATATTGAAATATTTTATTTCTCCTCTTTCGATGAGTCATGGAAAGTAGGTACTGAAGGTGACGTAGGTGCATATTGGGGGATCTGGGATAAGAAAGAAAAATTGAAATATTAATTACTATTTAAAATCACATACACATTGCAAAAATCTATAAATCAAATATTTAAATACGGCAGAGCTATCTGCTACTCCGGATTTAGAGAAGGACAACAACCGGGATTTCTCTCCCCTACTTACGAGCAGATCAAGGAAGATTTATATATTCTAAAAGACCATTGGCACTATATAAGACTCTATGACTGTGATCCACACAGTGAAACTGTACTGGAAGTCATCCAAAAAGAAAACCTTGATTTCAAAGTAATGCTAGGAGCATATATAGTAGCTGAACGAAATAATGCAGGATGCCCGTGGGGTGGCAATGCATATACCGAAACACAGTTAGAAAAAAACGCCACAGTAAATAGAAACCAAATCAAAAAGCTAATACATCTGGCAAATAGATATCCCGATATCATAAATGCACTATCTGCAGGTAATGAAGCGTGTGTAGACTGGACAGACCACTATGTACCCGTAGACAAAGTAATAGAGTATGTCAAACTTATAAAACAAGGTGCAAAACAACCAGTGACTTTTTGTGAAAATTACTTGCCATGGATCGGCCACTTGAGAGCACTAGCTGACATAGTAGATTTCATATCCATACATACTTACCCAGTATGGGAATATAAAAACATACATGAAGCTATAGAATATACTAAAGAAAACTATAATTTAGTAGCCAATGCATATCCAAATACTCCTGTGATTATCACAGAGGCTGGTTGGGCTACTAATTCTAATGGCCGAGGAATAGAAAAGCATAATGTAAGCCAACGCCTACAGCGTATCTACTACAATGACCTGATGGAGTGGACAGATAGAGAGAAGATTATCACCTACGTATTCGAAGCTTTTGATGAAACCTGGAAAGGATCTGCACATCCAATGGAGCCTGAAAAACATTGGGGATTATTTAACATGGATCGCACGCCTAAGCAGGCAGTGCGTAATCTGGTTAATCAGAAAGTGTAGCACAACCCTATTTTCTTATCACATTACCCCAAAGCCTCAAAAGCCACTCCGCTCACACCATCTTCCTCTAAAAGAGCCGGGACTAATGCTCCTGGCAATGCAGCTTCTACAGGATTAGGAGCGTCTTGACTCCCCATGTCTGTACGCAGCCATCCAGGGTCTAAGGAGTTTATCTTCACATTAGTACCTGCATACTTAGAGGCTAGATCTTCGGTTAGTTTTAATACTGCCCATTTAGATGCACCATAGGGTGCGAGCTCTGGTGTTTCTTTTATTCCAGAGATTAAGTTGATTACTCTACCAAAACCTCTCTCTTCCATTTTAGGAATAAACGCACCACATAGCGTGTACATAGAAAAAACATTCGTTTTCATACTGACCATCCAACTCTCCCAACTGTGCTGCCAGATATCACTCTGATACGGAACCATCATTCCCGCATTATTATACAAAATATCAATGTCAATACTCAATGCCTCTATTTGGTGTATTACCTCAAGTGCACTCGCTTCATCTGATAACTCTCCGTATACGGAGTACACAGAAACGTTATAATCGTGTAGCAGCCGCTTTGTGTTAGCACATCCATTTTCTGTTCTACTATGTAAGATTACATTGCACCCTTTCTGTGCTAAGCCTAGAGCTATCTGCTGACCTACCCCTCTACTTGATCCCGTAACTAGACCATTTTTACCTTGAATATTTATCATGCATGAAATTTTATAAAATTATAGGGGAATATCTATCACTTGACCGTGATATCAAAAGCAAAACCCTCCTTACGAAGCTCTTTATATCGCTTCTCATCAAATCTAAAAAGTTTGGCTGGCCTGTGAGATACATTGGCTTGTAATTCATCCAGCTGTACCAATAAATCCATACTGAGTATCTTTTTTCTAAAATTAGGCTTATCAAATTTCACACCTAATAACGCTTCATACAGATTATGTAACTCTAGTAATGTAAATTTATTAGGCAACAGTTCAAAGCCAACTGGCCTGTACCTCACCCTTCTCTGGAGTGTTCGCAGACCTTTAGTTAATATTATCTCGTGATCAAAGGCTAAGTCTGGTAAGTCGTCGATATCAAACCATTTGGTACTTTTAGCCCACGATGAAGCTACTGGTTCATAATTATCACTTTTCACTAATGAATAATAAGCTACAGTGGCCACTCTACCCGCTGGATGCCTATCTACAGTACCAAAGGTAAAAAACTGTTCCATGAAAATATCTTTCAAACCCGTAAGTTTAGTAAGTATAGAACTCGCGGAGATACGTAAATCTTCCTCTAAGCTGACCAGATCTCCTGGAAGAGCCCAGCTACCTCTGTATGGTGCTGCATCTCTTTCTATAAGTAGTACTCGTACTCTTTCTTCATGATAGCCAAAAACAACACAATCTACGGATAATCCAAACTGAAAGGACTCCTGAAGAGGAACATTATTCTCTGATATAAAAAATTTATTTGTATCACTCATTATAAGTTTGGCAAGATAAGAAATCAAATCACAATATAATTTTACTTATAGTATTTTTTACTTTAAGTTTTTTTTCTGATATTTGACATTATTAAAACATAAACAAATGAAAAAAATCTTTACTTTAATTTTATCTGCGATCTCTATATTGGGATTTGCTCAAGCACCTACTACGTCTCCTACGGCTCCTACAGAGTCAGGTGTACACGTTATTTCTGTATTTAGTGGCGAGTACACAGATGTCGCTGGCACTAATTTTAATCCTGGATGGGGACAAGCTACTGTCTATTCAGAATTTACCGTAGGTACAGACACCATGCTTAAATATGCCACTCTTAATTACCAAGGAATCGAATTTGGATCTGATATAGATGCTGCATCCAAAGGAACACTTCACATGGACATCTGGTCTGAACAAACTGCAGACGTAGCTATTTTCTGCATCAGTAGATCTACTGGAGAAAAAAGTGTGAACGCATCACTAGTGGCTAACCAGTGGAACACCATAGACATTGATTTAGCTGACTACATTTCTCAAGGATTGTCTTTTGAAGATTTATTCCAATTCAAATTTGATGAAACTGCCAGAACTGTATCTCCTACTATATATGTAGATAATATCTATTTTTATGGTACTGCCGCAGCTACTGAGCCACTATTAGCCGCTGCTACACCTGCTCATCCTGCTGCTAACGTAACTTCTATCTACAGCCAGTCATACACAGACCCCGCTGCTGCAAATTACTACCCAAATTGGGGACAATCTACTCAGTATGCTGATTTTGCTATAGATCAGGACTCTATGCTTCAGTACAGCAACCTAAACTACCAAGGTATTCAATTCGAAGAAACATTGGATTTATCTACTAAGGAATACATGCACATGGATGTGTGGACTGCTTCTGTAGATAGCCTACTAGTATTCCCTATCAGTGTAGGGTCTGGCGAAAAATCTGTGAAAGCAGGCCTATCTCAAAACAGCTGGACGAGCATCGATGTTCCTTTATCAGCATTTACTGATCAAGGTCTGGATATGAGTGATATTGTCCAAATCAAATTAGAAGATCCAGATGGGAAAAGTGGTACTATCTTCGTAGATAACATATACTTCTACGCTATACCTGTACCTAAAATGGCCGCAGCTAAACCTGCTCAAAAACCAGAAGATGTAATATCTGTATACAGTCAAGCTTATCCTAACCCAGCTGCTGCTAACTACTACCCAGGATGGGGTCAGTCTACTCAGCTTAGTATTTTTGAAATAGGCACAGATTCTATGTTAGCGTATTCTAAATTAAACTACCAAGGAATCGAATTTGGCGAGACTATAGATGCTTCTAGTATGGATTCTTTGCACATAGATGTATGGTCTACTAGCGTTTCTAATCTATTAATATTCCCTATCAGTGCAGGATCAGGTGAGAAATCTGTAACTAAAGCTCTTGAAATAAATACGTGGAATAGTTTCAATATTCCATTAACAGATTTCACTTCTCAAAACCTTACTGTGAATGATTTAATCCAATTCAAATTTGAAGATCCAGATGGGAATAGCGGTACTATCTACTTGGATAATATCTATTTCTATAAGAAAGGTACTAATAGTATTACTCCTGTTTCTTTCAATACACTAAAGGTATATCCTAATCCTACGAATGGTATATTACATCTTGACATAGATGCAGCTAGCACCACTATCTCTAGTTATTCATTACTTAATGTACAAGGACAAACTATCTTAAGTACTGATGTAAATAGTACTACTATAAATACGACTGTAGATGTCAGTAACTTTAGTACTGGTGTATATTTCTTGAAAATAAATACAGAAAACGGAAGCTATACACACAGAGTTATAGTTCAATAAAATTTACCAATAATACCACCAAAATGGGGTTTAGGAATTCTCCGAAACCCTATTTTTATACACCTAAATAAATTACACAAACAATATGAAAAAATTACAATTATTAACAGTAGCACTACTTTTTAGCAGCAGCATCTTTGCTCAAAACGTTCCCGTAGATTTCGAAGAAGGAGGAAACGGAGCAGACTGGACTTGGGTCACATTCGAAAACTCAGATAACCCACCTCTAGAAATTATCGAAAATCCATATAAATCAGGAATCAATACAAGCAATACCATAGCAAAATTTACCGCTAGAGCAGACGGGCAACCGTATGCAGGTTTTGAGTCTCTGCACGGTGCAGACATAGGAGACTACAAAATAGAAGAAGCGAACTCATCCATTACTATTATGGTCTATAAATCTGTAATAAGTGACGTAGGGATCAAACTGGTAACCGCTACTGGATGGTCTAAAGGTGAACTTAAAGTAGCTAACACCAAGGTAAATGAATGGGAAGAACTCACCTTTGATTTCTCTACTGTAGATCATGAGAATATGACGTACGATCAAATGGTAATCTTTATGGATTTCACTGATAGAAGTGAGGAAACGATTAACTATTTTGATAATCTTACTATAGGAGGAAGAACAGCTAGCATATCAGAACTCACATCCAATACACCAAGTATCTACCCTAATCCTACTACTGGACTAGTGACACTACCTACTACTACAGCTACATTCACCATTACCAATATGGCAGGACAAGAGGTATTATCAGGTCAGAATAATACAGCACAACTAAGTACACTCTCTACAGGTATGTACACTATAAATGCAGTATTAGCCGATGGTACTACCGCATTTTGGAAAGTATCTAAAATATAATAACTCATTTTAACTAAGTACTAAAAGCTGCCGAAAGGCGGCTTTTTTTTATATCAAAAACATCACGCTGACTCAAGTAAAAGCACCTCAGAAACAGGCCATTACTGGCAACTGGTCACACTGAGCGGGGTCGAAGTGCATCCTAGTGTTACGCACCCCATCTAAGTCAGAAGAGTAAAATGAAAATATATACTGCAACGGGGCAACTATTCTATGAAGGGCAGACGTAGCAAATCAATACGCAAGACTGGGCCAGCGGGCTATATACAATAGCGGCAATGAAAGGAGATAAAAAATATACGCATAGAATTATACCACCTAACGAATAGCAATTCTAAAAATAAATCCCAATTATGGAAGAACACTGACTCCAACAAAAACACCGAAAAAAAAATAGACGACTGCAAGCAGTTGTAACCTGATAAATTATATAAAGGATAACTTGTCCCTCCATCTAAGGAGACGCAGCCTCTGGAGGATCTATGCCGTTCACATATACAAGTGTTAGCAAGCTAAAAAAGCCAGTCACACAAACAGCACATTTGTTTTTTTGCCAACCCACAAGCAAAGGCTAAAAAAAACAAAAGAACTGTTTTTTGCCAACGCTCGGTCAGAATTGCCAATGAAAAAACTAACTTTGGAAAAACAAAAGCATTAAATAAAATATGGCAAAAAAGGTAGCAAAGGAAAAGGCTATAGAAGAAACACTTTGGCAGTCTTGCGATAAATTGAGAGGCTCGGTTGAGCCAGGAGAATACAAACACGTAGTCCTTGGACTTATCTTCCTGAAATTCGCCAGCGACAAATTCGAAGAACGCAAAAAAGAACTCATAGCAGAAGGCAAAGAAAAATATGTAGAAATGAAAGATTTCTACACAATGAAAAACGTATTCTTTTTAGATGAAATTTCTCGTTGGAGCTACATTATCAAAAATGCCAAGCAAAACGACATTGCTTTAAAAATTGATACTGCTCTCAACACCATTGAAAAAAATAATCCCGCTTTAAAAGGAGCTTTACCAGATAATTACTTTTCTCGTTTAGCTTTAGACAAAACCAAGCTTGCTTCCCTACTCGACACAGTAAATGAGATTGATACAATCAAAGATAACGGACAAGATGTTATCGGGCGAGTGTACGAATACTTTTTAGGGAAATTTGCCCTAAAAGAAAGCAGCGGAAAAGGGAAAGGCGAATTCTACACCCCAAAAACCATTGTAAACCTAATTGCTGAATTGATTGAACCTTACAAAGGCATTATTTATGACCCTTGTTGCGGAACTGGCGGGATGTTTGTGCAATCCATAAAGTTTATTGAAAACCACCAAGGAACCAAAAAAGGAAGTTTCTATTTACGGACAAGAAAACACACCGACAACCTACAAATTGGCAAAAATGAATTTGGCAATTAGAGGAATTTCGGCAAACTTGGGCGACAAACACGCAGATACTTTTAGCAACGACCAACACAAAGATTTAAAAGCCGATTTTATAATGGCTAATCCACCTTTTAATTTGAAAGATTGGAGAGGCGAAAATGAACTGTTAGACGACCCTCGTTGGATGGGTTATGAAGTACCTCCAAAAAGCAATGCCAATTATGGTTGGATTTTGAATATGGTTTCCAAACTTTCTGAAAATGGTGTTGCAGGTTTTATACTTGCCAATGGTGCATTATCTGGTGGTGGTGAAGAATATAAAATACGTAGAAAACTCATTGAAAACAATTTAGTTGAAGCTATTATCATAATTCCAAGAAACACCTTTTACACAACTGACATTAGTGTAACGCTTTGGGTTCTCAACAAAAATAAAAAAGAGAGAACTGCCCACATAAATAGTACGGATAAACAATACCGTAACCGTGAAAAGGAAATCCTATTTATGGATTTAAGACGTTGGGGAAGCGAGTACGAAAAAAAATATGTAGAGCTTACTGAAAAAGATATTGAAGATGTGGCATTAAATTACCACAATTGGCAGACTTCGACAGGCTCAGCCTCCCAAGGCGGATACAAAGATGTACCAGAGTTTTGCAAATCTGCAAGCTTTGAAGATATAGTAGTCAACGATTTTTCACTTGTACCAAGTAAATACATTGAGTTTGTAGATAAAGACAGCGGAATTGATTTTGATACAGACATGAAACGGATTCAAAAAGATTTTACAACGCTATTAAAAGAAGAAAAAGATTCTCAAAACCAATTGATTAACGCTTTTAAAACCTTGGGTTATGAGCTTTAAACGATTGGGCGATTACTTTCAGAAAGTAAACAACCGAAATAAAGATTTGGCGATCACAAATCTTTTAGGCGTAAATATTTTCAAAAACTTTATGCCTTCTGTTGCCAATCAATCAGGTTTAGATTTATCAAAATATAAACTAATATCTAAAGGTCAGTTTGCAACAAACTTGATGCACGTTAATAGAGACGAAGTATTGCCAGTTGCACTTTATACTGATGATGAACCTGCACTTATTTCGCCTGCCTACATAATCTTTGAAATTATAGATGAAACTGAACTGTTCCCAGAATTTCTTATGATGGAATTTCAAAGACCTGAATTTGATAGAAAAGCTTGGACATATTGTGATTCGAGTGTTAGAGGTGGTTTAGAATGGGATAGACTTTGCGATATGGAAATTCCTGATATTGATATAGACCAACAACGCAAATACGTTGCTCTCTATAAAGGTTTACTCACGAACCAAAAAGTGTATGAAAATAGCTTGGAAGATTTGCAGTTGATTTGTGATACTTATATTGAAAATTTAATCAAAACTGAAGATCCTAAAAGACTTGGTGATTATATTGAACAGGTTGAACATCGAAATAATGACTTGAAGTATGATATTGCTAATGTACGAGGTGTTTCAAATAACAAGCAGTTTATACCTACAAAAGCTAATAATACAGGGAGAGATCTCGAAAGGTTTTATGTGATTGCTCCAGGTGAATTCGTTTACAATAGTCGAACAACTCGTATGGGAGATAAGGTTGGTTTAGGTTATAACAATACTGAAGAAACTTTCCTAACCAGTTGGAATAACTCTGCATTTAGATTAAAAAATGATTCTGAACATTTGCTCAATCCATCGTATCTATTTTTGTTTTTCAATCGGTCGGAATTTGACCGATATGCTCGATATAATTCTTGGGGAAGTTCAACAGAGCTATTCACTTGGGCGGATATGTGCAATGTAAAACTACCCATTCCAGATATTAAAATACAAGAAGCCATTGTTACCATTTACCATACTTTGGAAACACGCAAGCGTATTAATGAGCAATTAAAGGAAAGTATAAAACCACTTTGTCCTGTGTTGATGAAAAGGGTTGTGGAAGAAATGAAATCATTAGAAAGTTAGGAAAATGATAAAACGAATCCACAATATCCATAATGTAGGTGCATTTCGTGAATTTCAGAATGGTGGTTCTATTCAATTTGAGAAACTTACATTTATCTATGGTCTCAATACAAAAGGAAAAACGACATTAACAGACATTCTATCCTCGCTGAAAGAAAATGAACCAACCTTAATTACATCTCGAAAGTCGATTCCAACTGTTAACTTAAATCAGAGTGTAAGCATATCAATAAAACCCCATAATGCTGCTAACCAACTACCATGCACATTTTCAAATAACACTTGGACACAATTAAACTCAAATGAAACCCTAAATATTTTCGGTTCTGATTTTATTCACAGAAATTTATTTACGGGGCTATCCATTGAACGTCAAAACAAGGAAAATTTTACAAGATTCGTACTTGGTCAACAAGGGGTTCAGCTGGCAACACAAGTTGCTGACGATAAAAGACTATTAAGGAAGAAAAGAGCAGCACTTCCTAATTTGCTTCCCACTTATTTAAAAGATAAGCAAGAGGAAGAATATTTACCTTTTTTTTCTATTGACCCAACTTCAATTAATCTTGAAGAAACACACCAGCAATTGGTTGATTTAGAACAAAGGCTCAGGCAAGAACAACAAAGGCTTCAAAGGCCTACAGAAATATTATCAATTGAGGACATTTCCCAATTCATTGTTTCGACAAATAACGTTCAAGAGTTAACAAACCAAACAAACATTTTATTAGAGCGGGAATTCAATGAGATTAGTTCTGCTGCAATTGCTAGACTTCAAGAGCATATTGAAAATAATTTTGAAATATCTGAAAATGCAGGGCAATGGATTAAAGAGGGTTTAGACACTCGGAAAATCGATTCTCAAGACTGCTCGTTCTGCGGTCAATCTTTGGGCAATGCAGCTGATTTATTTAATGCGTACCACACTTATTTTAATGAGGCATACCGCGGATACATTTCCGATATATCAAATACGATTGAAAACATTAGAGGACAATGGAGAGCATTAAACTATAATTCACTAAACGCTATCAGTGCAAAACAAGCTCTATTATTACAATATGCTCAGCTAATAAATACAGATGAATTCACTGCATTAGTAACTCGATTAAATGAGTTGTTAGATTCAATAAGCGAGACAGATCTCAATGACTTATCAGCTGAGTTTTCTCAACAAGTAAATCAAGCCTTCAATGGCAAAGAAAGAAAACCACACGAAATTGTAGAATCGATTGATTTTTCTAGCTTGTTAGGAAATCTTGCCAACTACCAAAGAAATATATCTTTAATTTCAGAAACCATTCACGGCATAAGGGAAGCAATACAACTATTTAAAGAGCCATATCGTGACTTATCCCAGATCAGAACTAGGATTGCTGAACTTCAATCTGAAATTGAGATTACAAAAAGACCTATTGCAAGAGTTGAGCAAAATGATGCGTGCGTTTCATATCAAAGAGAACAAAGTGAAATTATTGATATTGAGGCAAGAATAACCGCAAACGAGCAGGCATTATCTACAAATCAAAACGAATACCTTGACAGATTTTATGCAAAAATTGATTTTCATTTCAAGCAGTTTGGTAGTAAAAACTTTACTCTTGAAAGAGGAACAGACAACCGAGGGCATCAACCTGTTTATTTCCTAAAAGTAAAATTCAAAAATGTCGAAGTAAACGATTCAAACATTACCAAAGTATTCAGCGAATCTGATAAACGGGCTTTGGCTCTTTCTTTATTTTGGGCGAAGATGGATTTTTTAACGCCTGAACAAAAGCTAAATGCAATCATCGTCTTAGATGATCCAGTTACAAGTTTTGACGACAATCGCATCTTAAAATCTATTACCCGTATCAAAGAAGCTTTGATAGCAGTAGGACAAGTAATCGTTTTAACACATTACTCCCACTTCATCAGAAATTTTATGGAGCGAGGAATGAACGATAATTTTACCATCTCCTTCATTGAGATTGCTCAAAATAATACAACAAATTATTTGAGGAGAATTGAAAGTAAAAACTTTACAGAAACTACTTATGATAAGATTTTCTCAAAAATTCATGCGTTCATCAATAGAGAAAGTGAAGTTGACATAAGAAGTGATTTAAGACCATTTCTTGAAAGTCAGTTTTTACCACACTTTTTTATAAAAGAATTTAAAGAATTTGCTACAGATGACACTCCATTCAGGACGTTAAATGAAAAAATTGAAGCAATCTTCTCAGATGAAGAAGTAAAAGAAAAATTCAATGAATTTCGAACAATGCTAAATCCTGATTCACATTTATTTACAAGTAGCAATGATGAAGATATTAGGAGTTTTGCAAGCGAAATGATGGATTATCTCTATAATTTTTCTCATCACACATCACCATTATGAACAGCGAAATCCTAATATATCAAAACCAAGACGGCCACATCAAAATAGATGTTCGTTTGGAAAATGAAACTGTTTGGTTGACTCAAGAGCAGATGCAAAACCTGTTTGGGAAATCGAAAGCTACCATTAGCGAGCATATAAAGAATGTTTTTGAAGAAGGCGAGTTGATTAAAGAAGTGGTTGTTCGGGAATTCCGAACAACCACTTCGCACGGTGCTATGGCGGGGAAAACTCAAGAATCCAAAGTTAATTTATACAATTTGGATGTAGTTATTTCCGTAGGCTATCGTGTAAAATCGGTACAAGGTACCCAATTCCGTATTTGGGCTACACAGCGGTTAAAAGAATACATTATCAAAGGATTTACACTTAATGACGATCGCTTTAAGTCGGGCAGTTCAATGAACTATTTCAACGAATTGCAAGACCGTATTCGTGAGATTCGTCTTTCGGAAAAATTCTTCTATCAAAAAATAAAAGACATCTATGCAACCAGTATAGATTATGACACCAAGGATGAAAAGACGATTGAGTTTTTTAAAATAGTACAGAATAAATTGCTTTGGGCAATCAGTCAGCAAACCGCAGCAGAATTGGTGTACAGACGTGTAGATGCCAGCTTGCCTTTAATGGGAATGCTTTCTTATGAAAAGAAACAATCCGTTTCAGTTAAAAAAGCAGAAGCAAGCATTGCCAAAAATTACCTGAATGAAGATGAAATGAAGCTCTTAGGTTTATTGGTAGAGCAATACTTGGCATTTGCAGAAACAATGGCACAACAGCAAACGCCAATGTATATGAAAGATTGGATAGAAAGGCTTGACAGCATTCTGCAATTAAATGGCAGGGATTTACTAACCCACGCAGGTAAAGTATCACATAAGAAAGCTTTGGAAAAATCAGGAAAAGAATATGCGAAGTTTAAACAACAACAAAAAACCATAGAAAAAGAAGCGAGTCTAAAAGAATTAGAGGAAGACATTAAAAAGTTGCAGAAACCAAAGAAATGAAATTTACGGAGGCAAAATTAGAGCAGGCTTTTATTGAGCTTTTAGGAAATGAAGATTTCCCACACTTTTTGGGCAGTACAATTGCCCGAACAGAAGATGAAGTATTGATAAAAGATGACTTGAAAAAATATTTGATTAACCGTTACAAAACGGAAAAATTAACCGAGATAGAAGCTCAATCAATTATTCTGCAACTTAAAACGCTTTCTTCAGCAGACCTTTATGAGAGCAACAAAAAAATAATGCGTTGGCTTGCTGATGGATTTATTCTAAAAAGAGAAGACAGAAAGCAAAAAGACATTCATATTGAACTGATTGATTATTCAGGACTTCCACCACAAACACAAAGTCGTGATTTAGATAATATTGTAGCAGAGGAAAAAGCCAAATATGGCAAAGACCACAATATCTACAAATTTGTAAACCAATTAGAGATTGTTGGTACAGAAAAACGAATTCCTGATGGTATAATTTACGTTAATGGTTTGCCAGTAGTAGTTTTTGAATTTAAAACAGCCATTCAGGAAAATACAACCATTCACAATGCCTATGTTCAATTAACCACACGCTACAAAAGAGATATTCCCGAACTTTTTAAATACAATGCCTTTTGTGTAATAAGTGATGGAGTAAACAATAAAGCAGGTTCGTTTTTTGCACCTTATGAGTTTTATTATGCTTGGCGTAGAGTTGCAGGATTGGCAAAAGATGTAGATGGTATAGATAGTATGTTTACGCTCGTGCAAGGAATGTTACACCACACAAGGTTACGAGACATTATCCAGAACTTTATTTACATTCCTGATACTTCAAAAAAAGATGAAAAAATAGTTTGTCGCTATCCTCAATATTATGCAGCTCGTGTTTTATACGAAAACATTAAAACGGCAGAAAAGCCTGATGGCAATGGAAAACAGATTGATTATGTTGTGTATTGCTTTCAAATTGTATTTTAGCAGCACTTTTAATACAAATAATAAAACGGGGCTTATGTTGTGTATTGCTTTCAAATTGTATTTTAGCAGCACGTATCTTCAAAGTTCCCTAGCTGTTCGTTTGTTGTGTATTGCTTTCAAATTGTATTTTAGCAGCACAGTTAGACAATCATTACTGAGTTGATATGAGTTGTGTATTGCTTTCAAATTGTATTTTAGCAGCACTAGAAGCAATGGCAGACTTGCACAACATATGTTGTGTATTGCTTTCAAATTGTATTTTAGCAGCACAACATACACCAGACACACAACACGTAATATGTTGTGTATTGCTTTCAAATTGTATTTTAGCAGCACAAACTAAAACAGTAATTAGATACAAAACCAGTTGTGTATTGCTTTCAAATTGTATTTTAGCAGCACAACAAAGATGAAGGAGGAGGAAAATATTCTGTTGTGTATTGCTTTCAAATTGTATTTTAGCAGCACACCTATATTACAATGGCAATATTAACGTTAGTTGTGTATTGCTTTCAAATTGTATTTTAGCAGCACCGTAAATTCCGGGTATAGATCACTTTCTCAGTTGTGTATTGCTTTCAAATTGTATTTTAGCAGCACAGTTCTACATTCATAGTTTTATCTCAAGTTGTTGTGTATTGCTTTCAAATTGTATTTTAGCAGCACATATCAATAATCAAAGGCATTGATGCCTCTGTTGTGTATTGCTTTCAAATTGTATTTTAGCAGCACAAGTTAAAGCAGAAACAAACTCTAAGATTAGTTGTGTATTGCTTTCAAATTGTATTTTAGCAGCACGAGGAGCTAGCTAAGACAGAAGAGCCGACTGTTGTGTATTGCTTTCAAATTGTATTTTAGCAGCACTATCATTCTCACGTAGCACAACGGCTACACGTTGTGTATTGCTTTCAAATTGTATTTTAGCAGCACGATACAGCTACGCACGATGCGTAGTTCCCAGTTGTGTATTGCTTTCAAATTGTATTTTAGCAGCACAAAATTCTTGTATGTTCATATTCCTGCGAAGTTGTGTATTGCTTTCAAATTGTATTTTAGCAGCACTTGAGTCTGTATATTTTCACTCAAAGGATAGTTGTGTATTGCTTTCAAATTGTATTTTAGCAGCACCCATAGTAGCGAATGTATTGAACGCTAGACGTTGTGTATTGCTTTCAAATTGTATTTTAGCAGCACGAATGCAGCTGTTCCTAGCTGGTCCAAGACGTTGTGTATTGCTTTCAAATTGTATTTTAGCAGCACACAAGACTTGGGAGGACTTAGAGCGACCTCGTTGTGTATTGCTTTCAAATTGTATTTTAGCAGCACTGTTCTTACTACTTCTATGGCATAACCGTTGTTGTGTATTGCTTTCAAATTGTATTTTAGCAGCACAGCACGGAGAGTACTATGGTGAGGAACTACGTTGTGTATTGCTTTCAAATTGTATTTTAGCAGCACTCTAAACCCGTGAGACGTTCAGCGTCGCAAGTTGTGTATTGCTTTCAAATTGTATTTTAGCAGCACTACAGGTGGAAATGTGATTGATTACCCAAAGTTGTGTATTGCTTTCAAATTGTATTTTAGCAGCACTATATTCTATTTTTAAATGTATCACGCTGCGTTGTGTATTGCTTTCAAATTGTATTTTAGCAGCACTATGCCCAAATTCTCCAAAATACTGGCCGTGTTGTGTATTGCTTTCAAATTGTATTTTAGCAGCACGACTTGACGGGACTAACAGACTTTTTGCAGGTTGTGTATTGCTTTCAAATTGTATTTTAGCAGCACTATTGTTGATCCGCCTTATAATTTTAGCTTGTTGTGTATTGCTTTCAAATTGTATTTTAGCAGCACCGATTAATGTTATGTCTACTGTCGCTATATGTTGTGTATTGCTTTCAAATTGTATTTTAGCAGCACCTTTCCATTGCCCTGCATCCATTTGTGCTAGTTGTGTATTGCTTTCAAATTGTATTTTAGCAGCACAATTAATGATGCTTTGGAGCTGGCAAACGGGTTGTGTATTGCTTTCAAATTGTATTTTAGCAGCACCTTTCCATTGCCCTGCATCCATTTGTGCTAGTTGTGTATTGCTTTCAAATTGTATTTTAGCAGCACCTTTAAACTTGGCATGTTTACTCTTCCGTTGTTGTGTATTGCTTTCAAATTGTATTTTAGCAGCACAGTGAGATAGTTGGTGTGGCTTGGGGACGTGTTGTGTATTGCTTTCAAATTGTATTTTAGCAGCACACCAACTGGTAGAAGGTGTCATCAGAAAATGTTGTGTATTGCTTTCAAATTGTATTTTAGCAGCACTAAGTATTAGCTTTATTAAAGTAGATTTTAGTTGTGTATTGCTTTCAAATTGTATTTTAGCAGCACAAAAAATACTATGCAGGAGAATGGTATTTAGTTGTGTATTGCTTTCAAATTGTATTTTAGCAGCACTGAGATTAGACTCGTCACACAAGAAGTCCAGTTGTGTATTGCTTTCAAATTGTATTTTAGCAGCACGATACGAGGTGTGGTTCGCGATGGACTACTGTTGTGTATTGCTTTCAAATTGTATTTTAGCAGCACCATAGATTATGGGGTTAATAAGAGCAGTTAGTTGTGTATTGCTTTCAAATTGTATTTTAGCAGCACGGTCTTTGATGGTAAGTCAACTGAGACTACGTTGTGTATTGCTTTCAAATTGTATTTTAGCAGCACCTTAGATATGATGACACTAGTACTATGCGAGTTGTGTATTGCTTTCAAATTGTATTTTAGCAGCACTAACAAGATACAAGAACCACATAAAACAACGTTGTGTATTGCTTTCAAATTGTATTTTAGCAGCACTCTTCTCTGACTAGCCTCGTCTCCTTGTGCGTTGTGTATTGCTTTCAAATTGTATTTTAGCAGCACTACTCGAGGAGCAACACTGGAATGGCTTGTGTTGTGTATTGCTTTCAAATTGTATTTTAGCAGCACTATTCCACTGATTCCTCAATGTTTGATAGTGTTGTGTATTGCTTTCAAATTGTATTTTAGCAGCACGTTCGTATTCATTTAATCGAATTGACACTAGTTGTGTATTGCTTTCAAATTGTATTTTAGCAGCACAAAAATATATGAAAAGCAAACTAGCACATAGTTGTGTATTGCTTTCAAATTGTATTTTAGCAGCACACTTAATCTCTGCAATATACTTAGACATACGTTGTGTATTGCTTTCAAATTGTATTTTAGCAGCACTTGAGAAGCCATTTTATGTATCTGATGTCCGTTGTGTATTGCTTTCAAATTGTATTTTAGCAGCACTTCCTCAGCTATAGCAAGTGCAACAATTACGTTGTGTATTGCTTTCAAATTGTATTTTAGCAGCACCAGCACGATAGTGCACTCGATTACTGCAATGTTGTGTATTGCTTTCAAATTGTATTTTAGCAGCACGCAAACTGGAAAATTAAAAAGTAGATGGAGGTTGTGTATTGCTTTCAAATTGTATTTTAGCAGCACTTTTATTTAGATAGGTATAATGGACAAGAGGTTGTGTATTGCTTTCAAATTGTATTTTAGCAGCACGTAATCCAAATACCGTCATCATTGTTACTCGTTGTGTATTGCTTTCAAATTGTATTTTAGCAGCACTTAGTTCCGTATAACACCATATGAGCATACGTTGTGTATTGCTTTCAAATTGTATTTTAGCAGCACTGCTATGAGTTGGGCAAGGTGGAGAACTCCGTTGTGTATTGCTTTCAAATTGTATTTTAGCAGCACAAGGTTATCCAACAAGTGTGTTTATAACCTGTTGTGTATTGCTTTCAAATTGTATTTTAGCAGCACCTAACGGACTAGTGAAAGGTTTAGGTCTGGGT
>Ga0222647_1000123_pt1 | contig 41743 bp, 42 predicted proteins | sample AntAcemetagen333_FD_179864 | JGI IMG/M metagenome (GOLD analysis project Ga0222647, IMG submission 179864) | Saline water microbial communities from Ace Lake, Antarctica - #333 | ecosystem: Environmental > Aquatic > Non-marine Saline and Alkaline > Saline | place: Antarctica: Ace Lake...
AGTTATTGGAGCTCATCGGCCTGCCTCGCTGTGGCGGGCCTGCTTTGCCTCGGCAGTCCTCCTTCACCTAGGCAAGTTCCCTATTAGTTAAGCAAATAAAGAGAGGTCACTGAAATCAGTGTAGACACACATCTATATATCAAAAGTGTTCCACGCTGTAAACTTTGTAACCTACAACAAAGCATAAAATCAGGCGAAGTGAAAACTATTTTTATCTAATACTACAGGTAATTTATAACTATTCAATAAATAAACTGATCACAAAGTAAATAAAATCTGTGTGAGGGAATGTAAAAAACCCTGTTTAGCAGGGATTTAAGGCATTTTAATACTAACTTTTTTTTGGAAGTTACTTTCCGATACAGAAATTCCTGAAAATATTCTCCAGCAAATCATCTGTGGTAATCTCGCCAGTGATCTCGCCAAGGAAATAGAGCGAACGTCGAATATCCATCGCCACAAAATCATTGGTGATTTGATTTGTTAATCCATTCAAAATATCCAAAAGGGAAGCTCGGGTTTTGACTAGCGAATCATAATGACGCACATTGGTCACAATGGTATTTCCAGTACGGAATTTATCCAAATTAACCAGTTCGAGGACTCGAATTTTCAACTCTTCCAAGTTCTCTTTTTTTCCTGCGGAAATGAAAATCGTATCTGAGTGCTGCGCCTTTAATTCCTCACTGATAGTAGCATTAGCTTTATCTGTCTTATTGGCCACCTTTAGGAAAGGAACTCCCAGAATCTCCAGGGTATTAATTTCTCGATTGATTTCGCTCAAGTCTGTATCGCCCAAATCAAAAAGGTACAGAATCAAAGAAGCGGACTTCATTTTCTCATGTGTCCGACCTACACCGATCGCTTCGATGGTATCGGTAGTTTCACGTAAACCAGCGGTATCGATAAAGCGAAACATTATTCCCCCAATGGATAGCTCATCTTCGATAAAGTCTCTGGTCGTACCTGCAATTTCTGATACGATTGCTTTCTCTTCGTTAAGCAAAGCATTCAATAAGGTTGACTTTCCGGAATTGGGCTTTCCGGCAATGACAGTTGGAACTCCATTTTTGATCACATTACCCAAATCAAAACTCAGAATCAATTCCTCCACTACTCGAAGTAATCGTTCTACAAGTGTTTGTAATTCATCCCGACTGGCAAATTCCACATCTTCCTCGCCAAAGTCCAGCTCCAACTCAATCATGGAAGCAAAATGGATCAAACGGGAGCGGAGCTGCTGAATCTCAGAACTGAATCCACCGCGCATCTGATTCAATGCGGCCTGATGGCTAGTCTCCGAATCTGCATGGATCAAATCGGCAACGGCTTCTGCCTGTGCCAGATCAAACTGTCCATTTAAGAAAGCACGTTGGGTAAATTCTCCCGGTTTGGCAGGTCTAACGCCCTTTCGTACAAAAAGCTTTAGCACTTGATTGATGATATAAGAAGAGCCGTGGGTAGATATTTCTACTACATTCTCTTTTGTAAATGATTTTGGAGCGATGAAAATTGAAACCAATACCTCGTCGATGATTTTATCGCCATCTCGAATTGTTCCAAAATGAATCGTATGTGATTCCTGAACTAATAGATTTTTTCCAAAGAATACTTCATTGGTTAGGCCTATAGCTTCGGGACCCGATAGCCGAATTACTGCAATAGCACCCACACCTTGTGGGGTGGCAAGTGCAATGATGGTGTCTTGTTGATCAGAAAGTGTAAAACTCATTTTTTGGTAAATCCATCAGCTACTATTCCTTTTAGCCCTTCCAAGAAAGGGATAGGCTCACGATAGCCTGGCATTTGTGTAATATTTTGAAGGGTGGGATCGATGATGACAAAATTGGGATAGGATCGAACACGCATGGACGCAGCCATTTGTGCTTCGTTATACGCTTTGCCCTTGAAATCAAATGTACGCTTGGTATCTTCAGCATTCAATTTCACTGCATAAAAGTTTGCATTGATATATTCGATCACCTTTGAATCAGTGAATGTATCCTTATCCATTTTCTTGCACCAGCCGCACCAGTCCGTGTACACATCGATAAAAAGCATCTTTGGATTGAAATCATTGGCCATTACAGCTTCTTCAAATTTCATCCATTCGATTACGTCCTGACCTCTCGTGCTCAAAGAAATAAGACCAAGAATAGCTGTTAAATATAGAATTTTTAATTTTTTCATAGTTACTATTAATTGAATTGTCAGTCTCCAGTCGTCAGTATTCAGTGACCAGTCCCGACAATTACATGGATCAGTCGTCAGTTTTTAGTCTCTAGTCTTCAGTCTTCAGTAAGCAGTCCTGACAATTATCGGCCTCAGTCTTCTTTTCCCAATCCACCAATTCCCCAGTAGTCAGTTCCCCACTCCCCCCAATTCCCCAGTAGTCAGTTCCTCAATTCAACAGTTCCTCAATTCCCCACTCGTCAGTTCTCCAATTCCCCTATTCCTCAATTTCCCAACATCGGTCACCTGTCATCAAGCATCAGACCGTTTTTTCAAACGACACTGAAGTTCTTGAAGTTCCAAATCTACTAAAGAACGATTTACTTTTAAACAAAGCACTTGCCAAAAAACCAATTCCGGCAACACTTACGATCATTCCTGCGATAGAGCTGTCGAAAAAATATGCTAAATAATAACCGGCTATTGATATTCCTATTCCAATAGCTATTGTCAACTGAATTAGAAGTTTAAGCTTTCGTGTCCAAAGAAATGCTGTAGCCGGCGGTACCACGAGGAGCGCCACCACCAGAATGGCACCCACAGCCTCGAAGCTACTCACGGTCGTATAAGACACCATGCTCATTAAAGACAGATTGATCAAGCCTGCCGGAATTCCAATCACTTTGCTAAAGTTCTCATCAAAACTGGTGACTTTTAATTCTTTGAAAAACAGTATGATAAATGTGATCACCAGAATTAAATTCAAAAGCGATAGGTATAGGATTCGTGGGCCCAAATTCAGCCCACTTTTCGTCAGCCAAAGATCAATCGGTAGGTAAGCAATCTCACCATACAGCACACATTCCTGATCCAAGTCTACTTTATAAGCCAATAGATTGATCAGAATTATTCCGATAGCGAAGAGTAGGGTAAAGGTAATTCCGATTGATGCATCCAATTGAACTCGAGCTTTTCTCCGCAACCAATCGATCACCAGCGTAGCTAAAATTCCCAGAATTCCAGCGCCGATAATTACTTCAAGCCCGCGCTGACTTCCTGATATGAAAAACCCGATTACTATTCCAGGCAAGACTGCATGAGAAATTGCATCGCCAGTCATAGACATTTTGCGAAGCATCATAAATACTCCCAGAAGGCCACAGGATATCGCTATCATGGCGGCAGTGATAATGATTAAGAATGCGTTTTGGTCAAAGCTCATATTAGTCTCTTGGAATATTTTCTTGGTGTGGATCCAGCTTAGGAAAGTTCAATCGACTTTCCAATAGTTCCTCCATCTCTGGAGTGAGAAGATGCTCAAGTTTTTCAGCTGTATCGTGCACATGATCCGGAGCGATATTCATGTATTCATTGAGGTAAAGTTCCCATAGTCGGTGCAGTCGGACAATACGTTTAGCTTCTGATCTGCCGGTGCTTGATAGCTCAATAACTAATTGATTTTGAGTAATAAATTTATCTTTAGACAGATTTCCGATGGACTGTTTAGTTTGAGTTTTTTGGAAGGGGAACGCCTCATGGATTTCTGCTATGGGAAGGCCGGGCTTATTTGCCTCGATTCCTTTGTACAGCAGTTTGAGTAAGTGGTCTCGATGGGTCTTTCTCAAATATATTCTTCGGGAAAGGTAGCGGGATAGCACTCCTTTTTTTGGGGCAAAGAGAAATGAAATAAGAGCTATAATAGATAAAAATACAACCACCCAGGGACCAGTTGGCATCTGTGGAATCACAAATGAAATATATGTTCCGAGGACTCCAGAGATAGCAGAAAATGTACCAGCCAAAATCACCAAGACCCCAAGTCGATCTGTCCAGAATCGTGCGGCCGCGCCAGGAGTGATCAGCAATGCAGCCATCAGCACTACACCAATAGCCTGTATCCCGATCACAACTGACAGAATCAACAGTACATTGAATGTCACCCGAATCATTCCCATCGGAAAACCAATAGCTCTTCCGTAGTCTGGATTGAAAACCAATAGACTGAATTCTTTTTGAAAGACAGTTAGGCAAAGGATAATAAAAACAGCCAATCCTCCATAGATATAGACATCAGATTCTAAAATAGCGATTGCATTTCCGAAAATGAATTGATTTAAACCAGCCATTTCGGGGTTTCCGGATTTTTGAATAATTGTCAACAGCACAATCCCAAATCCGAAAAATATCGATAGAATTGAAGCAATGATGGCATCTTCACTTAGCCGGGTGCTTTTGTTAAGCCAAGAGCTCAGAAAAGTTGCTAAAGCGCCGGAAATAAAAGCACCTGATACAATAAATAATGGGTTTTTCTCACCAGCTAGTATAAAACCTACACAGATACCGGGCAAAACAGCATGTGAAATGGCATCACCCAATAGCGCCTTTTTATCCAAGAAACTGTAAGTTCCCACGTAAGCTGAACCAACCCCCAAAAGGATAATGCCAATGACAACAAAGGCAATGGAAGAGTCCTGAAAAGTGAAAAAGTATACGAAATCTTCCATATCAGTTTTTCAAGGGATTAAAGTCTTTTTGTCGGATAAGATCACTGACTTTTGTCAGAAGGTTTAGTTTTCCACCATAGGTTTTACTCAAAAGCTCTTCAGTCATCGCGGTCTCCTTTGGGCCTGAGGCCACAAGGTGGAGGTTGAGCATAATAAACCAATCGAAGTAATTTACGGCAGAATAAATATCATGGTGCACTACGATCACTGTCTTGCCAGCTGCGGTCATTTCTTTCAATAATTCAAAAATAGCCGTTTCTGTAGCCATGTCCACTCCTGCGAATGGCTCATCCATCAGATACAAATCAGCATTTTGGGCAAGTGATCTGGCAATAAATACCCGTTGCTGCTGTCCTCCGGAAAGTTCTGAAATTTGGCGATTGGCAAATCCATGCATCCCTACTTTCTCCAAAGACTCCATAGAAAGCTCCTTTTCTTTTTTACCAGGTCGTTTGAAAAGACCAAGTTTCCCATAAGTGCCCATCATGACTACATCGAGGACTGAAGCTGGAAAGTTCCAATCTACAGATTCTCGCTGGGGCACATAACTGATTCGGCTCCGTACTTCCGCCAGGGTTTTATCAAAGAGTTTTACATAGCCACCCGAAGGGTCCACTAAGCCCATAATTGCTTTGATCAACGTGGACTTTCCAGCTCCGTTTGGACCAAGTATTCCTATCAGTTTTCCGGAGGGCAAACTTAAATCCACATTCCAAAGCACCGGGCTTTGATCATAGCTTACCGTTAGGTCATGGATTTCTAAAATGGGATTTTTTACCTGAGTAATCATTGAATAAGACTTTGAAAGATGACAGATACATTTGTGTTGACCATGCCTACATAGGTTCCGGCTTCACCTTCAGGATCACCGAGGCTGTCCGTATAGAGTGGGCCGGCAAGTTTAATTTGATGATTTTGGCTTTCGCATCCTGCGACTACCGCTTCGATGGATTTCGGAGAAATGGTTTGCTCAGCAAATACAGCTTTGATATCCCGTTCGATAATAAATGTGATCAAGCTAGTCAAATCTCGAAGACCGGGTTCACTTAAAGTTGAAAGCCCTTGGAGTCCCAGCACTTCAATTCCATAGGCTCGTCCAAAATAAGCAAAAGCATCGTGGGCAGTAATTAAAGCTTGGTTGGATTTGCTGAGTTCAGCTATTTTTGACTTTGTTGCCTGATCTAGTTCCGCTAATTGATCCTGATAGGAGTTGGATTTGGCACTAATTATAGCTTTCCAAGTTGGATTTATCCGGATCAGTTCAGCTGCCGCATGCTTCATTGCCATCGACCAGAGCTTGACATCAAACCAAATGTGAGGATCCACGCTATGGGCCTCTATCCCTGTTCGAAACAAAAGTTCATGTGGTATCTCTTCTGAAATATTAATAAGGTCTTTTCTCAAACTTAGTTTTTCAAAAATCTCTGTCATTTTACCTTCCAGAAACAGCCCATGATACAGTACTATATCCGCTTCAAGCAAGAGATCTAGATCGCGGGCAGAAGCTTTGTATAAATGTGGATCGACTCCGGCCGGCATCAAAGCAACGACATTGGCAGAATCTCCAACTAGGTTCCGTATTCCATCTGCAAGAATACTTGTTGTAACTACTATTTGAGGTTTAAGTCGCTCTTCTGGGTTTTCAAACTTACAGGCAACAACGAATACTAACGAAGCAAAAATGATGAATAGTCGGTTCATAATTCTTGGATTAGAATGTTTGTAGTAACGTCTTTAGACATGAAGACACCTTTTTTCTGATCAACCAATATTTCCATGGAACCATCGAATTCTGCCTTGTCCAAAACTTTTATCCGAGCTCCGATGTAAGCACCCACTTTGTCGAGGTATTTTAAGAAGGTAGCAGTGCTGTCTTTTACTGCCACGATTTGTCCTATTTGATCGATTTCCATTTCATTTAGGATTCGTCTTGGCTTAGCCTTTACATTGCCAAATTCATCTGGGATTGGGTCGCCGTGCGGGTCAAATTTTGGGTAGTTTAGGAATAGATCTAATCGCTCTATAAGTAGGGAAGATTGGATATGCTCGAGCTCCTCAGCCACCTCATGCACTTCGTCCCAGGCAAAGTTTAACTTTTCTACCAAGAACACTTCCCACAGTCGATGCTTTCGGATAGTTTGAAGTGCTTGTCTTTTACCCTCTTCGGTGATGTGAACTCCATAATATTTCCGGTACTCGATGACTTTTTTTTCACCAAGCTTCCGAAGCATGTCACTTACCGAGGCAGGCTTCGTTTTCATTGCACCTGCTACGTCGTTGGTAGATGCGCTCTTAGTTCCTCCTTCGGAAAGGTGATAGATAGCTTTTAAATAGTTTTCTTCTGCCGTAGTCAATTTAATATTCGTTTGAGTGTTGTAAGGCAAATGTAAAAAATATATTTAGCTATCACTAAATAAATATTACAATAAGACTAAAATAGATCTGAATAACTGCTGTAAATTTCGTAGTATACAGTTTACACTTAAATGGATTAATAGTTAGTCAAGGCGGAATAAACATTATGTAAACTTGATTTTTGGTTATTAAATTCTTAGTTTTTGAGAAATAGCTGTTACTTGTTACAAAAGTATAAATAAGTGAGAGTTCTCAGACTAGGTAAATCAGTGTCTAAAAAAGTAGTAAAGTGAGCAATACTTGAATATTATCTGCCAGAATTATTTTTCGAGTAGGGAAGAGATTGCCTCAATGAATTTCTGACTTTGGGAAGACCAGAGCAAGGAAGGGTCGGGAGAGCTAGTGAAATAGGTCTTTGACACAGCTTTTTTATAGTTGGCTACAGAAAATGTATTTTCTGAAAAATCAATTAAAAATCCTGAACTGTTAACTTTTGAAAAAGTTTCCCAATGGGAGTTTGGGCTATGCAAGACTGGAATTCCCAATGCCGCAGCTTCGAATAATTTGGTAGGCATTTTATGCCGAATCGCAGCATGCTCCTGATAGGGTAAAAGTAGAAAATCTACTCCAGAGTATGCTTCTAAAAGTCTGCTGTGATCAAGCGGTACTTTACTTAATTCTAAAAAAATTGAAGGTTCATTTGCGATAGTCTCACCAATAACTTTTCTATAAAAATCCAAGGGAGCATGACCAATAATATGTAAACTTGAACCGGGATAGCTGTTTCGTATTTTTTGATACCAAGTAATGGCTTCGACTGTTCCGTAGGCTGGGGTTAGTGTGCCAGAAATCAGAAATTTGAATTGTTTTTTGTGTCTGTAATTCTTTGGTGAAATCTGTAGAACATTACCTGAAAATTTATTTTCCAAAACCAGAAAAGGAGTCTTTTCAGGCATCTCTAGCTGATAACAGGATTCTGCAAGGAGGAATAAATCGATTCCATTTGGCTGCTCCATTCTACGAATGATAGTGGCGATCTGCTTCCTTTGTTTTTCGTCAAGTAAAGGGTTAAGCTCAAGATTAGCCACATAATTTTCCTGTACATCATAGATTAGCTTATATTTTAGCTGCTTTTTAAAAAATCGAGCAACTGGTAAATATTCACAGGTGCAGCAAATGAGTAGCTGTGGCTTTATTTTCAGTAGCAGCTGAGTAAATCTAGCTAGTGCAAGAAGCCGATTCCAGCGAGAGCGATTGTAGGCAAATGAGGAATAAAAATTAACCTCATTTGACTTTTCAATCTTTTTAGCTGAAAAACCTATGATGTTTACCTTGTATTTGCTTGTTTCACGCAATGAAATTCCAAGCTTGCCCCAAGCTCTAACGTCCGTTGCGGGCTTCAGCGAAGAGGCAATTACAATGGTAGTGATAGGCAGGGAATTATCAGACATAAACGAAATTAACTAAAAATATGGAACTAAGAACCCTCATCGAAAACGCTTGGGATAATCGAGAATTATTAAAAGAGAAAGAAATCCAACATGCGATCAGATCAATCATTGCTGAGCTGGATGCTGGCCAACTTCGAGTGGCTGAGCCAGTGGAGGATGGCAGCTGGAAAGTAAATGAATGGGTGAAGAAAGCAGTGATTCTTTATTTCCCTATACAGAAAATGGAAACTATCGAAGTAGGACCCTTTGAGTTTCATGATAAAATGGCGCTGAAGACTAACTATGCCAAGCAGGGCGTTCGTGTGGTTCCGCATGCTGTGGCAAGATATGGTGCATTCCTAGCCAGTGGTGTGGTGATGATGCCGTGTTATGTCAATATCGGAGCTTATGTGGACAGTGGCACGATGGTCGACACCTGGGCCACCGTCGGATCATGTGCACAGATCGGAAAAGACGTTCATTTGAGCGGTGGAGTAGGAATTGGAGGAGTTTTAGAACCAATACAAGCGGCGCCAGTCATTATTGAGGATGGTGCATTCATTGGTTCCAGGGCTATTATTGTGGAGGGCGTTCGAATCGGTAAGCAAGCGGTAATCGGAGCAGGAGTGACGCTTACTGCAAGTTCTAAAATTATTGATGTGACAGGGGCTGAGCCTGTAGTGTATAAGGGCTATGTGCCTGAACGATCAGTAGTAATTCCCGGAACGATCCCAAAGCAGTTTGCTGCCGGAACTTATCAAGTACCTTGCGCCTTAATAATAGGTCAGCGAAAAGCATCCACTGATCTGAAGACCTCACTGAATGACGCACTCCGAGATAACAGTGTAGCAGTATAAAAATCAACTCTCATGAAAAAATCCGCGACGCTCGTACTTATTTTCGCCCTTAGTGTTATGTTTTTTTCATGCTCAAAGCAAAAGATCAGTAAGGGAGATCAATTCTTCAATGATAAAAAATTCGAAGAGGCAGTTATTGAATATTCAAAAGAGTTAAAGTACCTTCCTGGTGATGTACGAATCTTGTATAATCGGGGTAGGTCTTATGAGGAACTGAAAAATTTTGAGGGATCGAAAGCTGATTTTGAGGCGGCATTGGAAATAGAGCCTAACAATTTTCAGGTCCTGTTGAGTCTTGCTAATTTGCATCATAAAGAGAAGAATTTCACTAATGCATTACTCTTTTCTAATCGTGCAGCTGAGATTCCCGGAGCTCCGGCAATGGCTTCTTTTATGAAAGCTAGGGCACTTCATCAGCTGGGAAAAACCGATGAGGCTCTAAAAGCTTATGGTAATGCCATTTATTTGGACGCTGATTTCGGACAGGCTTACTTCAATAGGGGCTTGTTAGAAATTGGCTTAAAAAACATAAACGGCGCCTGTAAAGATTTCCAATCGAGTGTTGCGCTCAACTATCCAGGATCCGAAGAAGCGTATAAAAAATATTGTAAGTAGAAAAACAAAAGACTGGTCATTGCCAGTCTTTTGTTTTTAATGAACATGTGATTCTTCTTGATGATCGCAGAGATTTTCAGAAGTCAATTTCCCGCTGCCTCCACAAGTTCTGCAAGAGCTTATTTCTTTGAGTTTCCCTTCACAGACGGGACAAGTCAATCTACCCTTGCCATCGCAGCGTTCACATTCGAAGTATTCCACGATTTTGAAGATATTGACACGAGTGGTCATTCCCGAGCCGCTACATTTGCTACATCCCACCACACCTCTAGCTTTGCAATAGCCACAGTCTTGTTCAACTTGTCTAGCTCCCTCACAGGTGAAACACACCTTATAATGATATCCCCGTCGGTCGCACAGTTGGCAAGTTTTGATGTCATTTAATGGACCCTCTAGTTTCATCTGAAGTTCTCTTGCCCCCTGGTAATGATCTCCTGCAAACCCGTTTAATTCTAAATACTTATTCAAAAAATTAACGCTGTTGTCATACTGCTTTAGCTCATAGAGTGTCTCCGCAAAGAAATAGGGCATTTCTTCCGGTAGGGGAAGTCCAGAATCAATCAGATCACGGAAGATTGAATTGGCAGTCTCGTATTCTTGACGTTCCATAGAAGCTTGAGCACTCTTCATCCACCGATCGGTCTGGCCAAGATTTGGTCCGAATTGAGCAAGACTTAGAAAGCTGAATGATAAGCTAAAGATGAAAACAAGGAACGTGAACCCGAATTTACCTGGGTGAAATTGGAAGAATGGGTGATTCATAACAGCAAAGGAGATAAGATCTAAATCGACTGTAAAGTTAATGTTTCCAAAAGGATAAATCTTTAACTTCTTTAAAAATGGGTTTTTATGAATAAAATATTATCTCTAGTTTAGTAACTCATTCACTATTTGTAGATGAGTTAAAATTTCTAAAAACAATCTGCCCAAAACCAGAAAAAATGACACAAACAATCACAATGATCGAAGGAATTGGTGAAGTTTTTCAAGGAAAACTAGCCAAGGCGGGCATATCAAGTGTCGAGGCACTTCTTGAAAAAGGAGCTTCTAAACCGGGTAGAAAATCCATCGCTGAGACTTCAGGTATCGATGAGGGAAAGATCTTGGATTGGGTAAACATGGCTGATTTATTTCGAATTAAAGGATTAGGTAGTAAACTTGCTGAGCTTTTGAAAGCAGCTGGAGTGGATACGGTGAAAGAGTTACGAACTAGAAATGCAGAAAACCTACATGTAGCTTTGATCAAAACTCAAGACGAAAAAGGCTTAACCCGAGCAGTTCCTGATTTATCAAAAACCCAAGACTTTATCGCTCAAGCGAAGGAACTTGCACTAATGATTACCCATTAATTACAAATACCTTTTTTATTTGAAAAACCTTTTTGCACTTGGCGTTATTGTTTTTTTGGATCTACCCTTAAGTTAGTGGAACATATAAATAAAGTGACTTAATATAGGAAATGCGCGTTTTGCTGAAACTATTTATTAGCTGATTTGCTGCGATTTAGAAGAATCAACTAAATTAAAACAATACCTAACTTGTGATTTATCCACTAAATTCGTGGTAGAACCGTTTTTTTTAGTCTAGCTTATAAATAAAAGCTGCTATGAGTAAGACCGAAGAGCTTACCTCCCGCCTAGCGGAGGGGTAAGTGAATGAAAAGGATATCTTCATTACCGGAACCGGAGTATTGGATACTATTCCTGTTCCGGTGCACAAATCAAAATCCCTCTCAAGACCTTGAATCGTCATGGACTTATCGCTGGAGTAACAATGCCAGAGAAGATCAAAACACCTCACGTAATCGCAGCGCGATTTTCACTGAAGGGAGTTCCTCATTAGCTAATATGTAGTTCTTGTACCAATTACGCATATGGATATTTTGGAATCAGGTGAAATTGATTGTTTGGTCAGAAAATCGGGTTTAGCGATCAAATCCAATCAATCGACTGGCCGGAAAGGTAAGTTTGAATTGCTCGAGAAAAAAATTATTGCGGTAGAGGTAGAGCAAGAAAAATCATTGTTTCCAATACAGGCAGTTAAAGAAGAAGGATCTATCTTTGAGCAACTTAGAAAAAATACTATAGTCAGACCGTAAGGAAGAATCGTATTAAACGAATTAACTAGAGGAATTATGAGTTCTTTTGCGAAGAAACGATAAAATTGACAGAGCATCGAGGAACTAATCTCATGAAAATTGGAGTAATAGGTGGAGGAGCAGCAGGTTTTTTTGCTGCCATTCATGCAAGTGGTAAGGATAGGGATGTAACGCTTTTTGAAAAGTCGCCGAAGCTACTATCTAAAGTTAAAGTATCAGGCGGAGGTCGATGTAATGTCACCCACCGTCCAATGGAAATCTCCAAGCTGGCAAAAAACTATCCAAGAGGAGAAAAATTTCTTAAAAAGGTATTTCCAAAATTTACCTCCAAAGATACTATTGAATGGTTTGAGTCTCGTGGCGTTCCACTGAAAGAGGAGCCAGACGGCCGAATGTTTCCAATATCTGACGATTCTCAATCAGTCATAGACTGTCTTTTTAAGGAGACTAGTAGGCTATCAATTGAAATCAAGAAATCATGTGGGGTAAAGGAAATCACTCCCATGGGAAATAAATTTAAGCTTAGTACCGATCAAGGTATATTTGAATTTGACAAACTCATTATAGCGACCGGAGGCTTTCCAAAAAAGGAAAGTTATGGCTTTCTAAAGAGTTTAAATCACAGTATAGTAGATCCGATTCCTTCATTGTTCACTTTCAATACACCAAAGGAATCGATTCGTTCACTGATGGGATTATCAGTTCCGAATGGATTGGTCAAGATAATTGGAACCAAGCTGAGCTATCAAGGCCCAATTTTGATCACACATTGGGGTCTGAGTGGCCCAGCTATTCTTAAATTATCTGCATTCGGCGCTAAATGGTTAAACGAGCGAGCCTATCAAGCAGATGCAACTATCAACTGGAATAGTGCTTTTGGAGAAGATGACTATCTGTTACACCTTAAAAATTATATAGTAAACCATCCACATCGCAAAGTAACCTCGCACTCGCTTTTCGATATTCCTTCCAGACTTTGGATTCATTTCTGTGAATTGTCTGGCATTGATATGAATCAAACTTATTTGACTCTGGCCAAGAAACAATTGAATAAGTTAATCCAGAATCTTTTTTGCTATATTTTAAAAATAGAAGGAAAAACCACCTTCAAAGAAGAATTCGTAACAGCAGGCGGAATAGCCCTTGAAGAGGTAGTTTCAGAATTAATGGAAAGTAAAATTCATCCCAACTTATACTTCGCTGGGGAAATATTGGACATCGATGGAATTACGGGTGGCTTTAATTTTCAGGCTGCTTGGACCACGGGCTATGTTGCGGGCATGGCTACGCACGCTCAAGAACTATGAATAATTCTCATTTAAGTTTGAAATTTTTAATCGCTGAAGTGTCTGATAATGATTCAGAGTTTCAGCAGGAGTTAACCAGTGCAATTTGTACCGGACTCAAAGAACTTAAAGACCAATACACTTTTGGGACTAATTCGAAAAATGAGGAAGCAATCAAACGGATTAGGCACAAATCAAAGCCGACTTTAATCATGTTTAAGTTCAATGAAATCATATCAGAATTGGATCGGGGGAAAGAAATACTTGAATCAATAGGTTTTGATCCATCTTTTAATGCACATTTAGACTTTCTTCTTATTAAAGTGGATAAAGCACTTCAAGACATTCAAGATTTAGGATAAAAAAAGGAGTGCGTAGCGACTCCATTTTTAATTTACAGACCTTATGAAAAAATTTTATAATGTAAAGGTAAAAGATTCTTCAGCCCAGACCTTTAACTCAAGATTATGTTCTTGTAAAGCGTTAACTTTTTATGCCGATCGTCAATTCCACTTATAAAGGACCTCCATTCTATCTTTTTAATGGTCATATGGAGACAATTATTCCTAGCCTTTTTCGGAAAGTTCAAGGAGTGCACTACCATCGGGAGAAAATTTCAACCCCTGACGGAGATTTTTTAAATCTAGATTGGTCAAGAGTAGGGAGTGATCGCTTGTTGGTATTATCCCATGGCTTGGAAGGTGACTCAATGCGACATTACATCATGGGCTTGGTCAAGCTTTTTAATTCCACAGGTATCGATACATTAGTTTGGAATAACCGATCCTGTGGAGGTGAGATGAACTTAAAGCCCATTCTTTACCATCATGGTGCGAGCTATGATTTGGATACTACCATCAATCATGTGCTCCAAATGCATCATTATGGAGAAATCTTCTTATCGGGAATAAGTATGGGAGGTGCGCAGACTTTAAAGTACTTGGGAGAAAAGGGCCTTGACCTAAACCCAATCATTAAACGTGCAGCAGTTTATTCCACCCCGTGTAATCTTCCTTCCAGCGCAGCCACACTCAAAGAAAAAAGTAATTTCTTTTACAAAAAGCGGTTTCTCCAAAAGTTGAAGAAAAAAATGTCTGTAAAAGCCATTCAATATCCAGGACTAATTGACTTGGAACTGCTGAAAAGAGTCGAGGATTTCGACGCATTCGATACTTTTTTTACAGCGAAACTACACGGGTTTAAAGATGCCAATGATTTCTATCATAGTGTAAGTGCGGATAATTGGATGTCTGAAATAGCCATTCCTTGCTTAATTCTCAATGCATTGAATGATCCTTTACTTGGCCCTGCTTGCTATCCTGTTGAATTGGCAAAGATCAAATCGGAAATCCATCTGGAAATGCCAAAATACGGTGGTCATACCGGTTTTGTGAGCAATGGAGAAGAATTTACCCATGCTGAGTATCGAGTACTAGATTTTCTGGCAGCCTGCTAGACCCATTGCGAATTAGTGTAGTAATGATCAATCTAGCTCAAGCCTTACCCTATGAAATAGCTATTCTTTGGTTCGCTTTTGTTTCTCGGAATACTTACAATTTTCTTGATGTGGTACGCTCAGTTCATGAATTTCGATTTAGGGAAATTTATTCTCTGGGTTTTGGCTGCGCTTTTTGTATTAGGCACAATGAAACTTCGGGGTTTCAAAGAGGGAATCACCATTTTATCACCTCCATCTCATTGTTTCAGCAAAAGCGTTGAGTGCATTTTCCATGTTGAAATACATTGCATTGGGGGTATCAGCTGTAATTCAGCTAAAGGCCCTATGTTCAGCTTAGGCTGCATCCAAGCATTGCGCTGCAATACCAATGATTTCCCAACTGGGAGAGCGATGCAAAAAACGGCACTTAAAAATGGATTAGTGGTTACCGATAAATCAGCGCATGTTTACAAATTTCATAAAAACACCGTTCATTCAGCGAAAGAGCTATCGGGTGCTTCAGAACCTACTCACAGCTTTGAACTGACTATCAATGATTAATAAGAGGATACGAAATAGTCAGTTTGGCAAATCGATATTTCCCTGATTCAGTGAATACAAAAGTCTGATTGAGACCTTAGAAGAGATCCCAAAGTCTTGATGCATTCGGGATCTCTTCTAAGGTTTGGTAACTGGAATCCAATTAGATTGGATAGTTTTAAACTATCGAAACCTTTGACATTCCATCTCGACTGCAATCGGGAACCTCACAGGTTTTAGCTAAATCGCTTTAATGCTAAATCAGCAACCGTACCTCCGATCGAAAGAGAGCTAGTAGCGGCTGGAGATGGAGCATTCAGCACATTAATCGCATGCGCGGACTCTCGAATAGCGAAATCATCTAAAAGTCCTCCAGTCCGATCACAAGCCTGAGCTCTGACGCCAGCTCCACCTTCGACTAGGTCTGACTCCTGTATTTCAGGAACCAGTTCCTGAAGTGCTTTGGTAAATGCTGCCTTGGAAAACGAGCGATAAAGCTCTCCAAATCCGGTTTGCCAATACTTAGCAGCTACTTTTTGAAATCCTGGCCAAGCTAAAGTTTCACCCAACTCCATCAGGTTTATCTGAGATTTCTTATAGCCTTCTCTTTTAAAAGCTAGAACAGCATTTGGACCAGCCTCTACGCCGCCTTTCATCATACGGGTAAAGTGGACGCCAAGAAATGGGAAATTAGGATCGGGAACCGGATAGATTAAATTTTTGACTAAAAACTCCCGGTCTAATTTCAATTTGTAATACTCTCCTCTAAAAGGGATAATCTTCACATCAATTTTTTCAGTTTCGCTCATTTGAGCCACCTTGTCCGAGTATAATCCAGCACAATTGATTACCAGCTTAGCTTGGAAGGTCTTTATTGAAGTCTCGATATGATTAATACCACCCTCAGACTTGATAGTGCATACTTTGTGATTGAGAAAAATCTCTCCTCCCTGCTCAATTACTTTTCTCCCATAAGCCAAAGCTACTTGGTAATAATCAACTATACCCGTCTGAGGGACATGTATTGCCCCAACGCCAGCACAATGGGGCTCATATTCTTTTAATTCGGCTACGGAGATCTCGCGAGTGCCAGTTAGGCCATTTTGAAGGCCGCGCTCGAGAAGGTCTTTTAATATGGATTTTTGGTTTTCCCGGGTTGCTACGACAACTTTTCCGGTTATTTCAAAAGGGATTTTCTCCTCTTTGCAAAAATTAATCAGTTCATGATAGCCACTGATACAGTTTATAGCTTTAAGTGATCCTGGCTTGTAATACAGTCCGGAATGAATGACCCCACTATTGTTTCCAGTTTGATGCTTAGCTAATTGATCCTCCTTTTCTAAAATAGCAATTTTCAATTTGGGCATTTTTGACTGAATTTTTAGACCCGTAGCCAACCCTACTATTCCACCTCCCACTATTACAATATCGTAGTTCATATTTTGATTTTAGAAACATAAATATAGGTGTCGACTTTCTAATTTCCCGAATCTAATTCGGTTACTCACTAAGAAAAATGACAAATTTTAGAGTAAATCAATCATTTTCCGTCGTTAATGAATTTATTTCGCAGTGTTGTGTTTCAAACCTAACTGTCAATCAATGAGCCGAAGTTTTTTTACCATTATTATATTCCTGTTTTGTTTTCAGGCTTTTGGCCAATTTACTATCAAAGGTAAGGTGACTGATTCACAAACAGGTGATCCAATACCGTTTGCCTCAGTACTACTCCAAGGTACAAGTGTCGGGATTTCGACAGGTTTCGAAGGAAATTACTCGATCGACGCGCGAGTGCTTTCTGATAGCCTTGTTGTCAGTTATTTAGGCTACATCACTGGCAAGAAGCTATTAGCTCAAGATGCAAATCAAATTCTAAATTTTCAGCTAGTTCCTTCTGATTTTCAATTACAAGCATTTGTCTTTGAAGCTGGAGAAAACCCGGCATTCGAAGTGATCAGAAAGGCCGTAGACCGCAAAAAAGACTTTGATAAACGGAACTTAACTGCTTACGAAACAAAGAACTATACTAAGATAGAAGTTGATATTGATCACGTCTCTGAGGAATTTACCCAGCGGAGAGCGGTGCAGAAAGTCACAGCGGTTTTGGATTCGATCAAACAACTTACCAATGATGAAGGGGAAAAAATCTTGCCTATTTTTTTCTCTGAAACTCTCTCAAGATTCTACTATCGGACGAGTCCGGAATTGAAAAAAGAAATTGTAGAAAAATCCAAAGTAGCTGGATTTGGAATTACGGACGGCAGTACAGCTGCCCAGATTACAGGCTCCGCTTTTCAGGAATATAATTTCTATAAAAACTGGTTGAATATCCTTGAAAAAGAATTTGTGTCACCGATCGCCGATGGCTGGAAAGGATTTTATGATTACGATTTATTGGATTCAACTGTTGTAAATGGGGATTCTGTATATGTGCTGAAAGTCTATCCACTTCGAGAACAAGATTTGGCTTTTTCCGGTCTGATCTGGATAAATAAGGAGACTTATGCACTCAAACAGGTCGATTTGACCATTCCAAAGGAAGCTAATTTGAATTTTATCGAGCGAATTAAAATTCAGCAGGAATTGATTCCCACTACTGCCGGACCATTGATTGCTAACAAGACAAGAGTCCAGATCAAAATCGGGCAGGTAACTCCCAAAACTGCAGGATTATTGGCTAAGTTTTATACCTCAGCTGACAGTATTAAAATCGTAGATCCGCAACCGACCAGCTTCTTTAATCAGGCAGTCGTTCTAAGGCCTGATTTTAACGAAGTAAGTGAGGATTTTTGGAAAATTAACCGTCAGGATACGCTAAGCAGAGAGGAGCTTGCAGTCCTCCAAATGGTTGATACTTTAAATCAAATTCCAATTGTCCGATTTTATTCAGAAGGATTGAAATTCTTTGGATCAGGCTATTTGCCTGTTAAAAAACTCGATGTCGGGCCTTGGCCAGGATTTTTTAATTATAACAATGTTGAAGGAATCAGATTGGGATTGGGTTTCCGAACTAATCTTAAATTCAGCAATAAATGGCTTCTTGAGGGTTATTTGGCCTATGGATTTAAAGATGAGGAAATTAAATATAGCGCTTCGGCGACTCGAATTCTGGATAGAAACCGATGGACCACCATTTCACTAAAGTCTCAAAAGGAGATTGATCAGGTAGGATTAGAGATCGAGAACTTGGAAGGGAATAGTATTTTCTTGGCAGCAAGCCGATTTGGGACACTGAGGAGACCCTATTTCACTACCAACCATAGACTGGATATTCAGCGGGAAATTTTCAAAGGATTCTTATTTTCGGCAGGATTGAAATTGACTCAATTTGAACCCTTGTATGATTTTTACTATCTGGAGAAAGGTGCAAATGAGTATCGATCGATATTTGAGACTACCGAAGTCAAATTTGGCCTGCGTTATGGAAGAGACGAGATTATCATCATTAATGACAACCAACGTGTGTCATTTGGGCCATCTAGGTGGCCGATTTTTGAAATGAATGTCAGCAAAGGTTTCCAAGGTCTTGGTGGAGATATTGACTATACAAAATTGAGCTTTTACATGTATCAGCGACTTAATCTAGGAATGTTAGGCGTCTCACGCTATGAATTTGATGCAGGGAAAGTATTCGGTGAAGTACCTTATCCCATTTTGAAAAATCATTTGGGAAATCAGACATTTTTCTACACCTCAGCAGCATTCAATACAATGAATTTCAATGAATTCTCATCTGATCAATATTTGAGTTTGCGGTACCGACACTTTTTTGAGGGTTTCCTTCTGAATAAAATTCCAGTGATCAAAAAGTTAAAATGGCGGGCTGTAGCAAATGCTAATGTGCTGTTTGGTAGCGTCAGTGATAAAAATATTGCTAACTCACCAAGTGTAGGCCCAGAAGGTAGTCCTCTGCAGACTTTTGGAAGACTAGATCCGACAAAACCCTATTTGGAACTAGGCTATGGCGTAGAGAATATTTTTAAATTCTTCAGAGTCGACTTTTTTCACCGTATGACCTATCTGGATAATCCGGGCTCAAAACCCTTTACTGTCAAGATTAGTGCACAGATTATTTTGTGATTAGAAAAGAAAAAACATAATTTTTATTTGTTGAAAACAGTTGCAAATCTTATAATTTGTTTTCAAATTTATTTAAATTAAATTTTTAGATGTAAATAAACAAGGTTGATTATGAAGCCAATTCCTTCACCTTCGATCCTCAACGTTGTATTGACTCTCAATCGCTTCTTCCGAACAAAGACTATTTTTGTTTTTATCATTTTTGCTTCGTTCATTTTTTCCAACAAAGCGAATGCAGTAGTAGTCGTAATTGAGGGAGGATCTAGTTTTGTTTGTCCGAAAGCATCCTATACCTACACGGCAAAAACGTATGAAGAGACATTCGGAAATCAAGTTTTTACTTGTAGCCTCATCTGGTGATTTGTTTGTTGAATATGATACTGAAAACAAGCAATTAGGAAAATCATTTGATGGTGAATCTCAGGCTCAGAATAGTAAACCATCTATTGTTATATTTAAAGTTGACATTTTTGATCGAACTGAGAAATTAGTGGTTACTGGAAAATCTATAGAAAATAAGGTTTATTTAGATACTAAAGGCTTACAACCCGGAACTTATTTCCTTCATATTTATTCTGGAGATCAGGTCTTAAGAGAACAAATTATAATTGAAAATTGACCAAGGAATTTTACACAAGTTTTATTCTACGAAATCAAAAATCATGGATCTTCAACATAATTCTTCATTATTGCTAGTTTTGATGTTTGCTATAGCTATTTCCTTCGGGGCTAGGGCTCAAACCGAAACCGAAACATTTACCGCAAAAAATGCGGTTTATCTTGAGGTCGGAGGAAGTTCTGGAAGATATGCAGTCAACTACAGCAAGATATTTCATCAAAAAGGGAAGCTAAAATTGAATGCCAGTGCAGGTTTTTCTATGTGGCGGAATGAAAAATTAGATTCGAAGACTAGTTGGCTTCCCGTTATTCCTTTAGAGGTCACAGCCCTATACGGCAAGTCAAATCATCATCTGGAAATGGGTTTTGGGTTTACCTCCTTCTTAGGCACAAGCTTAGAATTAGTTTCGGGAACATTTGGACTTAGAGATAAAGTGGTTTTTGGTGCCTTCATTCCTCTTAGAGTCGGATATCGATACCAAAAACCTGAAGGGGGATTCTTTTTTAGGGTTGGCTATACGCCAATTATTCACTTTCCACCAAGAACAGGAGGAAATTGGTCCTTCTATCCTTATTGGGCAGGAGTAAGTTTTGGTAAGAGTTTTTAAATCATGTAGGTCCTATCGAAGTTATATCCTAGTGATCAATTACTATTAGTCGAGTTTCGTCTATAAAAAGCTGAGAATTTTTAACCAATCTCCACCATAAATAGGCTATTTTGAAGAATTGATTTAATCTTGAGTTACTTGGATTAACAGGTGTAAATCATTTGAAAAAAGAAAAAAATCACAGCATTTAAGCTTAAAGCAGAATAATATGGCTACAGTTGACAGCATAAGAAATGAATTGATCGATAAAATTCTTTCAATAAAAAACAGAGATTTTTTAGAAGCCCTTGATAAACTGATTTCTTCAAGTGCGCCTTTATCCGGTAAGGTGGAATTGACTGAAGAACAAAAAATGATGTTGGAAATGAGCGAGATAGATATAAAAAACGGAAAACTGATTTCTCAAGAAGCAATGGACAAAAGAAATCTTGAATGGCTAAACGCGACATAATCTGGACAAAAACAGTAGATCTTCAATTTGTCGGCATTTTAGAATATTGGGTTAAAAGAAATAAGTCAGCCAGCTATTCTAAAAAACTTTTAAAATTAGTTTCCAAAAGAACCAATCAAATTTCGGAAAAGCCCTTTAGAGATAGATCGACTGATTTTAAGGATATTAGAGTATCTGCTTTGGGCAATTTCAGTAGTTATTACAAAGTCACCGATGAAAAGATTATTATTATTACAGCATTTTGGGACAACCGACAAGACCCAAAAAAACTTTTAAAAGCTTTACTAAACGTCTGATCACACTGCTCAACATTCAGTCTAACTACTTTTGCGGACGATAGATGAAGCCACAGCGCCTCTTTAAACCTTTAAAAGAGTCACCAAAAAATATTTTTGACAATGTAGCTTTTGTAGCCACACATTCTGACAACCCCGTGCAACTCATCTATACCCTGAAGAAATAAAGCTTCATTTCCATTTTCGCTTCTCATATATTTTTTGGTTGATCAAGGGTTTTGCATATTTGCAACTTAATTCAAATGCCTGTTTGTATGGGCAGAACTTTATTAATAAATGTCAGAACAAATAAGAATTACCCTTCCGGACGGCACTGTGAAGGAGTATCAAAAAGGAACCACCGGATTACAGATTGCTGCAGGTATCAGCGAGGGTTTAGCACGGAATGTTCTTGCTGCCAAAGTAAATGGTCAAGTTTGGGATGCTACCCGAGCAATCGACTCAGATTCAAATCTTCAACTGTTGACATGGAATGATCTGGAAGGAAAAAATACCTTTTGGCATTCTTCAGCTCACTTATTGGCAGAAGCTTTAAAAGAGCTGTATCCCGGTATCAAATTCGGAATTGGACCTCCGATTGAGACGGGTTTTTACTACGATGTAGACTTTGGAGATCATATTTTGGAGGGTTCAGAGCTCGAGAAAATTGAGAAGAAGTTTATCGAATTGGCCCGTCAAAAGAATGAATACATCAGAACGGCTGTTTCAAAAGCTGATGCTGTAGCTTATTTCCAAGAGAAAGGCGATGAATATAAACTGGACCTTTTGGAAGGTCTGGAAGATGGTTCAATTACTTTTTATGAGCAAGGCAACTTTACCGACCTATGTCGTGGACCACACATCCCTAACACTGGTTTTATCAAAGCTGTCAAGCTTACAAATATCGCAGGCGCTTACTGGAGAGGGGATGAGAAACGAAAAATGCTTACTCGGATCTATGGGGTTACATTTCCTAAAGACAAGGAACTTCAAGAATACCTGATTTTACTAGAGGAGGCTAAAAAACGAGATCATCGTAAATTAGGCCGTGAGTTAGAACTATTTTGTTTTTCTGAGAAAGTAGGGATGGGTCTTCCGCTTTGGCTGCCAAAAGGCACCTTACTGCGTGAGCGATTGATAAACTTTATGAAGCGTGCCCAGGACAAATCTGGTTATCAGCAAGTGTCTACGCCTCATATCGGTCTTAAAGCTCTTTATGAGACTTCTGGACACTATGAGAAATACGGAAAGGACTCTTTCCAGCCGATTACGACACCGCATGAGGGAGAGGAGTTTTTATTAAAGCCGATGAACTGTCCTCATCATTGTGAAATCTACAAGAATAAGCCACATTCATATAAAGAGCTGCCGATCCGCTATGCGGAATTTGGAACGGTTTATCGTTACGAGCAAAGTGGAGAATTGCATGGATTGACTCGAGTTAGAGGTTTTACTCAAGATGATGCGCATATTTTCTGTCGACCGGATCAGGTGAAGGAAGAATTCATCAAAGTAATCGATTTGGTTATGTATGTTTTCAAAGCGCTTGGATTTAAAGATTACACCGCTCAAATTTCTTTGAGAGACCAAAAAAAAGCTGAGAAATATATTGGTGGAGACGAGGTTTGGGAAAAAGCTGAGTCAGCAATCATTGAAGCCGCAGCCGAAAAAGGTCTTGAAACAGTCACCGTACTTGGTGAAGCTGCATTCTACGGACCCAAGCTTGACTTTATGTTGAAAGATGCTTTAGGGCGGAAATGGCAATTGGGGACAATACAAGTAGATTACAACCTTCCGGAGCGGTTCCAATTGGAATATATCGGTGCGGATAATCAAAAGCATCGACCAGTCATGATTCACCGTGCACCTTTTGGCTCATTAGAGCGATTCATTGCGGTATTGATTGAGCATTGTGCGGGTAACTTCCCACTTTGGTTAGCACCTGAACAAGTCAATATTTTACCGATTTCGGAAAAATATATAGAATATGCTGAAGAAATTAAGGCCTTACTTGACGAAGGTGGTATTTCCGGATCAATTGACAATCGTGACGAGAAAATAGGTCGGAAGATTAGAGACTCGGAAGTTAAAAAAGTCCCTTTCATGCTTATTGTAGGAGAAAAAGAGCAAGAAGAGCAAAAGCTATCTGTAAGAAAACATGGTGAAGGAGATCTGGGGAATTTCTCTTTGGATGAATTTATTACCTATTTTAATGATATTATAGCGCAATCATTGCATAAGTAATATTTCTAATATGTTAGGATACTTTTCATACTTGGGAATTATTACGATATTTGTAAACAATTTCATAAAACAATCAACGCAAACTTGAGAAACCAAAGACAACCCTACAGAGGACGGCAAGAAGAACCATATAAAGTAAATCATAAAATCAGAGCTCGAGAAGTTAGAGTTGTTGGAGACTTTGTAGAAGGTGGAAATGCATTGTTATCACTGGAAAAAGCCATTAAAATCGCGGAAGAAAACGATCTTGATCTGGTTGAAATTTCTCCTACTGTCGATCCTCCAGTTTGTAAGATTCTTGATTATGCGAAGTTTAAGTATGAGCAGAAAAAGAAGCAAAAGGAGATAAAATCCAATGCAGCGAAGATTGTTTTGAAAGAAATTAGATTCGGACCTAATACAGATGATCACGATTACAGTTTCAAATTGAAGCATGCAATCAGCTTCCTCAAAGAAGGTGCAAAAGTAAAAGCTTATGTACACTTTGTCGGTAGAAGTATCGTGTTTAAAGAAAGAGGTGAGATGCTCTTACTCAAATTCGCTCAAGCCCTCGCAGATTATGGTGCAGTAGAACAGTTGCCAAAATTGGAAGGCAAACGAATGAATATCTTTATCGCTCCGAAGGCAGGAAAGAAATAAATTTCAACTAAATAAATACAGCAAAATGCCAAAAGTAAAAACCAAATCCGGTGCAAAGAAGAGGTTCGCTTTAACCGGAACCGGCAAAATCAAAAGAAAACATGCTTTTAAAAGTCATATTCTGACCAAAAAAGCCACTAAAAGAAAGCGTAATTTGACCAAAACAGGTCTTGTGCACGAGTCTGATGAAGGTAGAGTACGTGCAATGTTGCGTATCTAATTACTTTTATTCACAAAATTTAAATTAAGGTTCATTTATTCACCAGGTACGTTGGTTTTCAAGTTTTAGAAATAAGCACCACGAATCAAAAATTAAAATATTATGCCTAGATCGGTAAACGCGGTTGCGTCGAGAGCAAGAAGAAAAAAAATACTAAAGGCCACAAGAGGTTACTTCGGAAGAGGTAGCAACGTCTGGACAGTAGCCAAAAACAAGTACGAGAAAGGACTTCAGTACGCCTACAGAGACAGAAAAGCGAAGAAAAGAGAATTCAGAGCCCTATGGATTCAGCGTATAAATGCAGGAGCAAGATTGCTTGGCATGTCTTATTCTCAACTAATGGGATTATTGAAGAAAGGTGAAATCGAACTTAACCGTAAGGTTTTGGCAGATTTGGCCATGAATCATCCTGAAGCATTCAAAGCTGTAGTTGAAAAAGTAAAATAAGGACTGCACTACCTTATTTTATAAAGCCTTCCCTCGGGAAGGCTTTTTTTGTTTTGGCGTGTTTTGAAAGTTACCTACCAAGAGTCAAATCGGATAGAAACAAAGCTTGATCAAAACACCAAACTATTGCTAAGAGTAAATAGATGTCGTAATTATCATAGCTGTGAATGTAAGGAGATACTTTATTTCCGGCTATTCGCACTAATTCCCATTATTCGCTACCATCATTTTCATCGTTGAATTTGGCATACTATATTTCCAAACAAAATTACGTAAAACCTGATTAGCAATTTTTTATGAGGGTAAAAATGCGATATTTCTGATCAAAAAGGAGTCAACGTTGTTCCACTTGGAGTCGAAATCAGTTTAAGAGTTGGTTTTTAAATCAAACCTGATGCTACCCTAATCCATAAGAATACTGGAGGAGATTTGAACTCCCGTCCGCCGCGCCTGTGCGCTGCGGCGTAGCGGATAAAAATCCTGCGCTTAGGAGTAATCAGGAAGTATATTATTTTTTACCCATTCTCTTCCTCTGCCAGATTTAAGTTTTTTTTCACGGAGTAAGGCGTCAGTCTTACGCTCAAAAAACTCAACATGAACAACAATCCAAGGCCTGTATCTGAGTGTGTATCCTTTAGTTGATTTGAAATTATGAAATTGGAATCTGGTAATGAGATCAGCGGTCATTCCAGTATAGGTCTTACCCGATGAAGTGGAAAAAAGAATGTACACTACAAAAGTATCCATAGGCCTAAAAAGAAAAAGACTTCCGTTTCCGAAAGCCTTTGTAGCGAGAGGGAGATTTGAACTCCCGACCTCAGGGTTATGAATCCTGCGCTCTAACCAACTGAGCTACCTCGCCATATATTCACTTACTTGATACTCCAAATCTTGGGATTTTAACTCCCGTCCGCCGCGGCGTAGCGGATATGAATCCTGCGCTCTAACTCCCGATTACTATCGGGATGAGCTACTTCTCCATATATTTACTCAAGAAAATTTAAATTTGACTTATTTCCTGTAAAATCATTTAAATCTGATACTAACAATTTTCATTTAAATAAACCAAACACGTACAGTAAAGTCAGCCTACTATTTCATGTGTTTTTAATAATTTTATGCCTACATTCTTCTATAAGAAAATTCAATAATTGAAAACATTGAATTAGGATTAACTCGATAACTTTCTCGAATTATTTTGCAAATATGAGGTCTTGACTCGTAAAATCCAAGTTAGTGTTCTTTAAAAAGTGATTTTTCCACTTTGTAAAATTTAATATTATGATCAAAAATAAATTTATAGCTGATTATCAAATCAATGCCTCAAAAAAAATAGTCTTCAATTATTTGAGTACTGCTAGTGGCTTATCTGAATGGTTCGCAGACGATGTGACCATCAATGAAGACAAGAATTACATCTTTTACTTTGATAATGAAAATCATCACGCTCGATTGGTCGCGTTGAGAACTAATATGCATGTCAAATTTGAGTTTTACGATCCTGCTGTTGAAAACGAAGAAGATCATTCGTATATCGAATTTAAACTCGATGAAAATGAGCTGACTCAGACACTTTATATTAAGGTGATTGATTATTCAGATGTATATGATGATGATGAATCTGTTGCCATATGGGAAGGATTGATTAGCCAACTGAAAGAAATTATTGGTGGTTAAAATCAAATCATTTTACCAACTTTGAACTTAGATGCTGAGCGTTCCTATGCAAAGTTCAATAGTTTAAAAAATGAAGAAATTAGACAAGCTTATTCTTGGGTCATTTTTAGGTCCATTTTTATTGACTTTCATCGTTGTAGATTTCATTTTATTGACGGTCAACATGCTAAAGTATTTCGATGAGATTTTTGGGAAAGGCTTGGATTTTTGGATTTACATGGAGCTGATAGGATACTTTGTGATTTCAATCTCTCCCATGGCATTGCCACTCGCAGTTTTATTGTCTAGCTTAATGACTTTCGGTAATCTTGGTGAGCACTTTGAGCTTACGGCAATAAAGAGCAGTGGTATTTCATTATTGAGAGCGCTCAGACCCATTGGGATTTTTGTAATTGTCCTCACTTTTGCAGCATATCTCTCAAATAATTATTTAGTACCAAAGGTGAACTTGAAAACATTCGGTTTGCTCTATGATATGCGGATGAAATCCCCCGCTTTAGATATTAAAGCAGGTGTATTTTATGATGGCATCCCTGGATATAGTATTAAAGTCAATGAAAAAGTTGGAGAGTTTGGACTGAAAGATATTCTGATTTACAATCATTCTGAGGGATTTCAGGGTAATTTGAATGTCACGCTCGCTGATTCGGGAGTGATGCAGCCTTATTTCAATGAAAATTACATGAGGCTTTCCTTATACAATGGAAAAAATTACAAAGAGTCAAAAAATACGCGTGGGATAAATGAAAAGCCGGTAGAATTTAGCAGAACGGATTTTGACGAAAACACAATTATTTTCAATCTGAATTCATTCCAGCTCAATCGAACCAATGAGGACAATTGGTCTACGAATCGATCAATTAAAAATATTCCTGAAATTAGGCTCGGTCTGGATTCTATCGCGACATTAATAAATGATCAAAAATTTCAGAATTATCAGACTACGGAAAGCATTTTTCCTTTTTTCACAAGAGGGAGAAAGCTAACACCACCTCAAGAAATACTTGATCAAAAGGCAAAGGATGATACCATAAGGATTGAAAAATTCAGGTATGAACGAGCAAAAAAGGACTCGATTGAGCTTGTGGCTCAAAATTCAGAGCTCGACAGTGTGTCAGTAATTTTGAAAAGCTCTGAGGGAAGAGATCTAGCAGTAAATCCTGACGTTACCATGGAAGGGTCTGTAACTTCGGCGGTGACAACTATTCCAGCTCGAAGCGATTCCATATTTAAGCAAAAGAGTCGTAGAAAAGATCGCCTAGTTACTACCGTTAATGTTTCAAAAAATGATTCAAGTAGAAATGATGGATCCGGAAACATGCTTCAAAAACCGCAGCGAAATAATTCACTCACGGCTGATGAAAAAAAACTTATTGATTCTCTTGTGACTGACAGGGGCTACATGAGTAATGCATTGACCATGGCATTGAATAATTCTCGGAGTTTGAAAAACACATTCGACGTTAAAAAGGAGCAAATAGATAACCACAATAGAGAATACCGGCGTTATGAAATAGCATGGTTCCAAAAATATACTCAGGCTATAGCCTGCTTTGTCATGTTCATGATTGGGGCACCACTTGGGGCAATAATTAAGAAAGGTGGATTAGGAATGCCTGTTCTTATTTCAATTATTTTTTTTATTCTCTATTACATGCTTACTATTTCCGGAGAGAAATGGGCAAAAGAAGGAGTCATTGACACATTATTTGGTACCGCTTTTTCAAATCTCTGTTTGATTCCATTTGGCTTATTCTTTTTAAGACAAGCTAGAAAAGATGCGAGATTGTTTGAGCCTGATTTTTATGTGGAATTTTGGAACAGTGTTCAAAAAAGGTTCATGCTCCTAAGATCAAAAGTTAGATGATGTATTATTATTCGATTACTCGCATTTGCGCCAGCAAAAACTAAAAAGTGACTTGACATATAGAAGACATCAGCATTGTCGCGACTTATCCCTGTTGCTATCGGGACATCACATCATCGGCATACCCCGCCTTAGTGGACTTGCCTCGCTGTGGCGAGTCTTCCAGTCAGATGAGCAAAGAAAAAAAGTCTACTGGCATCATTGCGGATAATCATATTTTATTATTAGGATTTTAGCCTTACCTTTGTTTTTGTTTTAATTAATTTAGCTAATCATGTATTTAACATCAGAGAAAAAACAAGAGTTGTTTCAAAATCATGGACGGTTAAAATCTGCCACCGATACAGGATCTCCTGAATCTCAGATTGCCCTCTTCACTCACAGAATCAAGCATTTAACTGAACATTTGAAGTTAAATAAAAAGGATCACTCCACAAGACTTGGATTGTTGAAGCTAGTAGGTAAAAGAAGAAGCCTACTTGATTACCTCAATAAAAGAGAAATCGAGCGATATCGTTCTATTATCGCTGAACTAGGCATCAGGAAATAACCACTGAGTAAGGTTCTCGAACAAGAGAACCTTACTTTTTTCTTTTTAGAGGTTTCCGTTCACTTTTACACATTACACGCTTTATCACTAACACCTATTTATGTTACCAAATTTGATAAGTAAGACCATCACCCTTGAAGATGGCAGAGAAATTATTATTGAAACTGGGGCTTTAGCCAAGCAGGCTGATGGTTCTGTCGTTGTGAAGATGGGAAAGGCCATGTTATTGGCCACTGTAGTTTCTAAAAAAGAAGCTTCAGAAGGGGTTGATTTTTTACCGATGTCGGTAGATTATCAAGAAAAATTTGCTTCCTCAGGTAAAATCCCCGGAGGATTTTTAAAACGAGAAGGAAGATTATCGGATTATGAAATATTAATTAGCCGTATCGTCGACAGAGCTATTCGCCCAATTTTCCCAGGTGACTACCATGCAGATACGCAAATTGCAATTACACTAATCAGTGGAGACGATGATGTTCTTCCGGATGCATTAGCTGGGTTGGCAGCCTCTGCTGCTTTAGCAGTTTCTGATATCCCATTCAATGGTCCAATCTCAGAGGTTCGAGTAGCCAAAATTGATGGTAAGTTGAAGATTAACCCAACTCCGATTGAATTGGAGAAAGCTTCTCTAGAGTTTATTGTTGCAGGTTCGCTAGACTACATTTTGATGGTAGAAGGCGAAGCAAATGAAATTCAAGAAGAAGAAATGTTAGAGGCTATGCAGTTTGGCCATGATGAAATTAAAAGACACTGTAAGGTTCAGATCGAGCTAACCAAGTTAGTCGGTAAAGAAGTAAAAAGAGAATACAATCACGAAAAATCAGATCCTGCACTGTTTGATAAAATGAGAGCGGATGTTTACGAAAAGCTTTATGGCGCAGTAAGCAAGCAAATCGCTAACAAATCTGAAAGATCTGCTTTGACCAGAGAAATTAAAGTAGCATTTGTAGCAAGTTTGGGTGAAGACCATGGCTATGAGTCAAGTCTAATTGGGCCTTATTTCAGTAAGATTCATAAAGAAGCTGCCAGAAATCTGACACTTAATGAGAAAAAGAGATTGGATGGTAGAAAATTAGACGAAGTAAGACCTATTTGGTCAGTAGCGGATTACCTTCCCTCTGCTCATGGTTCTGCATTGTTTACACGTGGTGAAACACAGGCACTTGCTACCTGTACATTGGGCACTAAGATGGATGAGATGATGGTGGATGGTGCTACTATCTCAGGGTACAATAAGTTTTACCTTCATTACAATTTTCCAGCTTTTTCTACTGGAGAAGTAAAACCAAACAGGGGCCCAGGAAGAAGGGAAGTTGGTCATGGTAACTTAGCCATGAGAGCTTTGAAAAAAGTACTTCCTCCAGTTGCAGAAAATCCATACACTATCCGAATCGTTTCTGATATATTAGAATCCAACGGTTCATCCTCAATGGCCACAGTTTGCGCTGGCTCATTGGCTTTAATGGACGCCGGTATTCAGATTACATCCCCAGTAACAGGAATTGCCATGGGAATGATTTCTGATGCTAAGACTGGAAAATATTCCATTCTTTCCGATATTCTCGGGGACGAGGATCATCTAGGAGATATGGACTTTAAAGTCACTGGAACAGCCAAAGGAATCACTGCTTGCCAGATGGACCTTAAAGTAGAGGGCTTGGATTATGCAGTATTGAAGGAAGCGTTACACCAGGCTAAAGCCGGTAGACTTCATATTTTGGATGAGATCAATAAAACTCTTTCAGCACCAAGGACAGAATTGAAGCCTCATACCCCGAGATCATTTATTATGATGATTCCAAAGGAATTGATTGGTGCAGTAATTGGGCCTGGAGGAAAAGTGATTCAAGAAATTCAAAAAGATACTGGAGCCACTATTATAATCGAAGAAATAGACAATCAGGGTAAAATAAATATTTTCTCTGCAAATCAAGATAAACTTAATGCGGCACTTTCACGTATCAAAGCAATTGTGGCTCAGCCCGAAATTGGAGAGACCTATACTGGAAAAGTGAAAAACATTCAACCTTTTGGGGCCTTCGTGGAATTTATGCCAGGCAAAGATGGTTTACTACATATCTCTGAGATCAAATGGGAGCGATTAGAAACCATGGATGGTGTACTCGAGCCAGGTGAAGAGATAAAGGTAAAATTAATCGATGTAGATCAGCGTACTGGAAAATTCAAGCTTTCTAGAAAAGCGCTTTTACCTAAACCGGAAAAACCAGATTCTAATCCACAGGGATAATTATCGAAGGTTTAACCGGAATAATGTTTAATTGAATTTTACAAACCATATACCTGAATGAGGCAGCTAAAAATTAGCAAACAGATTACCAACAGAGAAAGTCAATCTCTGGATAAATACCTTCAAGAAATTGGTAAAGTAGACCTGTTAACGGCAGATGAAGAGGTAGTATTGGCAAAAAGAATTAGAGAGGGTGATCAACTTGCTCTCGAAAAACTTACAAAAGCCAACTTGCGATTTGTCGTTTCAGTAGCAAAGCAATACCAAAATCAAGGTCTTTCATTAGGTGATCTAATCAATGAAGGGAACTTGGGTTTGATTAAGGCTGCTCAGCGTTTTGATGAAACTAGAGGTTTCAAATTTATTTCATATGCAGTTTGGTGGATTAGACAGTCAATACTTCAAGCATTGGCTGAGCAATCTCGAATCGTACGTTTGCCATTAAATAGAGTTGGCTCACTCAATAAAATAAGTAAAACCTTTAGTGAATTAGAGCAAAAGTTTGAGCGTGAGCCTTCACCGGAAGAACTTGCAGAGGTCTTAGAAATCACTGCAAATGAAGTTGTAGACACCATGAAGATTTCGGGTCGTCACGTGTCTATGGATGCTCCTTTTGTACAGGGAGAAGAAAACAGCTTATTAGATGTACTTGAAAATGATGGAGATGAAAAGCCTGATGATGGCTTGATGAAAGATTCTCTTCGTAAAGAAGTTCAACGTGCATTGTCTACGCTAACTCAACGAGAGGCAGATGTGATTACTCTATATTTTGGATTAAATGGCGAGCATGCTATGACCCTTGAAGAGATTGGTGAAAAATTCAATTTGACTCGGGAGCGAGTTCGCCAGATTAAAGAAAAAGCAATCAGACGTCTCAGACATACTTCAAGAAGTAAGACCCTCAAGCCTTACCTTGGTTAAGCATAGATAAAAAAGGGGGTTATTTAACCCCCTTTTTTAATTTAATACCATCTCCACTCCACTCATTGTGTTTTGGAATTTTAACAAGTATAAGTCTTGGGGAGAATTTATAAATAACAAAATTTGTCAGATTTTAATAATCAATCAATGAGTCAAGAAAACGAACATGTTAAGGTCTTAATTATTGGTTCTGGACCTGCCGGATACAGTGCTGCGATATACGCTTCAAGAGCCGGTCTATCACCAGTCCTATATACAGGGGGACAGCCAGGTGGTCAACTTACAATTACCAGTGATGTGGAAAATTATCCCGGTTACCCGGAGGGAATAAAGGGACCGGAAATGATGGAAGACTTTAGAAAGCAAGCCGAGCGATTTGGTACACAGGTGCGTTTCGGATTAGCTTCTAAGGTTGATTTCTCTAAAAGACCATATCACGTTGAGATGGATGAAAAAAAGACCATTATCGCTGATACAATTTTAATTTCTACTGGTGCCTCAGCCAAATGGCTAGGAATCGAAAGCGAAACAAGACTTAATGGGAAAGGGGTTTCTGCTTGTGCTGTTTGTGATGGATTTTTCTTTAAAGGTCAGGATGTAGCCATCGTTGGTGCCGGTGATACAGCCTGTGAAGAAGCTATTTATCTGTCCAATATTTGTAGTAAGGTGTATATGATCGTTCGAAAGAGTGAAATGAAAGCCTCTCAAATAATGCAAAATCGGGTGCGTAACAATCCAAAAATTGAAATTCTTTGGAATACTGAAACTGATGAGATTCTGGGTCAAGAAGAAGTCTCGGGAGTGAGGGTAATGAATAATAAGACTGGTGAAAAATTAGAAATCGCAATTTCTGGCTTCTTTGTTGCTATCGGTCATCAACCTAATACGGCAATATTTAAGGATTTTATTCACATGGATGAAGCAGGCTATATCATGACAATTCCCGGAAGTACAAAAACAAATATAGAAGGTGTATTCGCATGTGGTGACGCCCAAGATAAAATATACAGGCAAGCAGTAACTGCGGCAGGAACAGGGTGTATGGCGGCTTTAGATGCCGAGAGATTCCTGTCTCAGTTTGAGAATCACTAATACGATAAATGAGGTATTTCTTTATAATTTTCTTTTTAAATTCTTTTTTGAGCATTGGTTTACAAAAAATCAATGCTCAAATTTTTCCTAAAATTATAAAGAAAAATGTAACAGTACCCGCTTCAACAAATCAAGAAAGGAAGACAATTGAGATGATAGGCTTTGACCAAACTACTTATCTCAAAACTATCTCATCAGTAACAGACTCGATTATCTTTGAAAATAATGTAAATCTCGGTCGAGTTCGATCAATAGTAAGTGAAGACAGGCCTATTATGATATGGGCACCTACTAATCAACTTGTAAAGATTTCTGAGCAAATCCTTATAGATAGTATTTGGGTGACGGCTTACGAGCATTTTTCATCTTGGGATTCAAATAAGATCAATATTTATAATTTTGATTTGAAGAGTTTCAAAGATTCTGTCAACCTTAGACTATATGATCCTTTTTTTGGCTATGATTGGAAAATGCCTCTCGATGCCACACCCGTGACTTCGGGTTTTGGCTACCGATGGAGAAGATGGCATTACGGGACTGATCTTGGTCTCAATACTGGCGACCCAGTGTACAGCGGATTTGATGGAATTGTACGGATCAAATCTTACGACAGATATGGATACGGTTATTACATAGTCATTCGTCACAAAAATGGTTTGGAAACTGTTTATGGACATCTTTCTAAGCAGCTGGTTGTGATTGGTCAAGAAGTAAGGGCAGGAGACTTGATTGCAAAAGGAGGGAATACAGGTAGGAGTACTGGCTCGCATTTACATTATGAGCTTCGATATAAGGGACTTGCCTTCGATGCTCAAAAAGTATATGACTTTGAAAACAGTTCTATAGCTGGCCCTAATTATTTGATTACGCCCTCCTTATTTTCTCACGCAGTCGGTAGTACAGCTGTATCACGTACGAATGCGTATCATCGCGTAAGAAAAGGTGAGAATCTAGGATCTATTGGAAGGAAATACGGTGTGTCAGTAGGTTCTTTGACAAAATTAAATGGAATCTCAACCCGATCAATTTTGAAGATTGGTCAAAACCTGAGAGTTCGGTAACCCAAGAATTATATTATATGACAAAGCTTGATGTATTGGTTTTTGCAGCACATCCTGATGATGCCGAACTTGGTTGCTCAGGAACGATTGTTTCTTTGATAACACAAGGCAAGAAAGTTGGAATAGTGGATTTTACTCATGGTGAAATGGGAACCAGAGGTACACCTGCAATCAGACTTCAAGAAGCAGCCAAAGCAGCAGAAATCCTTAGCCTTTCTGCGAGAGAAAATTTAGGCTTTAAAGATGTTTTTTTTAAAAATGATGAAACTCACCAACTGAAATTGGTGGAAATGATCAGAAAATATCAGCCGGCAATTGTTATTGCAAACGCTATATCAGACAGACACCCCGATCATGGTAAAGCATCAAGTATAGCCTCTCAAGCTTGTTTTATGAGTGGTCTTCGTAAGATTGAAACTAATTTTGAGGGCATAGATCAAACTCCTTGGCGCCCAAATGTAATTTACCACTACATCCAGAACAATTTTATTAATCCTGATTTTGTAATGGACATAACTCCACATTGGCAAGTAAAAATTGCTAGTATTATGGCTTATAGATCCCAGTTTTTTGATGCCGATAGCAAAGAACCAGTATCATTTATTTCAGATCCAGAATTTTTACCGTTTATCGAAGCCCGAGCTAGAGAATATGGACATAGAATCATGGTAAAATACGGGGAGGGTTTCACTGTAGAAAGGACGCTAGGAATAGCAGATTTATTCAAGCTTATTTGATCAGGGAGCTAATCTATCCATCAACCATCCTCCGTTTTCTAGTTTATAACTTATACGATCGTGAAGTCTGCTAGGCCTTCCCTGCCAAAATTCAATTGAACTAGGTATCAATCGATAGCCACCCCAATGAGCTGGTCTAATCATCGGCTCATTTTGAAATCTTACTTCCACATCATGCTGTCTTTGATCCAGAATTTCTCTGGATTCGATTCTTTTGCTTTGAGGTGAAGTCCAGGCCCCAATTTGAGATCCAATTGGGCGTGAAAAAAAATACTTATCAGATTCTGACTCAGCGATTCTGGATACTGTTCCTTTTATTCTCACTTGGCGCTCCAATTCTGGCCAAAAGAATGTCAACGAAGCCTTTTCTGAAACTTCAAGTTCCTTTCCTTTTTCGCTTTGATAGTTTGTGAAAAAAACAAAGCCAAGATCAACTTCTTTCAATAACACTATCCGTCCATTTGGTGAGCCATCCAATCCTAAAGTCGACAGGGTCATTGCATTTACCTCCAAAACTTCTGAAGCTATGGCTTCTTGAAGCCATATTTGAAACTGTGCAATCGGATTAGAATTTAATTCTTCACTGTCAAGCGATTTGAGTGTATATTCTTTACGAATAGATGAAATTTCCATGATATTATATTCTTCCTAGATTTCTTGGTATAAATTTACCATTGCCATTGCATTTAAAAAATTATGCTCTATATTTTTCTATAATTCTTATTAACTCGCTTATGACTAAAGGTGATATCAAAAATGCAAAGGCAGGAGATTTATTAATCTCAGAGCCATTTCTGCAGGACGAAAACTTTGTAAGATCTGTAATACTGCTCTGTGAACACTCCGAAGATGGGAGTTTTGGTTTAGTGGTAAATAAGCCATCGATTTTGAAACTTGGAGAATTAGTAGAAGGACTGAGTTTTTTGAACAAGAATGTATTCGTTGGTGGGCCTGTAGAACAAAATACGCTTCATTTTATTTACTTCGGGGACAAAGTCCTCGATGGTAGTACTTCATTAGGAAATAACCTGTGGTGGGGAGGTGATTTTGATATACTGCAAGAGAAGCTGAAGCTCAATCAATTTAATTGTGATTCAGTTAGATTTTTCCTGGGATACAGCGGTTGGAGTGCAGGACAATTAAAAGATGAGTTGGAAGAAAGTACTTGGATAGTATGTACTCAGAATCTGAAGGTTGAAAATTTTGAATATACTCCAGAAGAGCTGTGGAAAAACCTCCTAAAAAATATGGGAGGAGAGTATAAAGTAATCGCGAATTATCCTTTGGACCCAAGATTAAATTAGGCAAAACGCCTAATTTTACCCATATTGCCACAAAATAGTACCGTTTTTATGACTGAGAAAAGTAAAGAATTGTCTGATAAAGACAAGGTGACCCAAGCTTCCGAATCCGTGGAGTCAGAAGGTAAAGAGAAATCTGAAACAACTGGCTCTCCACAAGAGGATGAAGTTGACAATATAGCAGTTTCGGAAAAATCCGAAGGAACTGTTGCACCCAACAAATCTGATTCAAATTATGCTGCGATATCTGAGGAATTAATCTCTCCTATTCCTCCTACGAATGAGGTCGAAAAGGTTAAATCAGAAATTGAGCACCAAGAAAATAATCTGGGAAATCAAGATATCGTTCATTTGGCGAGTGACAGTAAAGAAGATTCGTTAGACGATAATCAGGAAATTATTTCAGAATCTGTGGAAAAGGAAGTGTCAACACCTTCACCAGAGCAGGTGCCGGAATCAATAGTATCAGAACTCAGTCAATCAACTGCCTCTGATGAAACAGAATCTGACCTCGATGGAGAAGTCGAGGAAGAAAGTGATGATCATTCAGGAGAAAATATAGAAATTTCTTCATTGTCCAAAATGGAGCTTATTGCTTTACTAAAGATAAAGTCTCAAGCAGTTAATCCGTTTAAAATGGATAAGCTTGTGCACGAAATAAAAGGAGCATTTGAAGAATTTACCAATAAGGAAAAAGAAGAAGCTTTAGAGAAGTTCAAATCTGAAGGTGGAACAGCTGATGACTTTGATTTTAAACCCAGTGACGAGGAAAAGGAATTTAACGTCTACTATTTCGAATTTAAGAAACAACTCGGTAACCTTCGCAAAGAAACTGAGCGTCAAAAAGAATCCAACCTTAATTTAAAAACTGAGCTTTTAAATAAGCTTAGGGATTTAGTAGATGGTGAAGAAACTACATTAAGTATTAATGTCATAAAAGAAATTCAAGAAACTTGGAAATCAATTGGCCAAGTTCCGGCTGCGCAAAATAGAAGTCTATGGGCAAGTTTTAATGCCCTCATGGATAGATTCTATGATAATCGGAGCATCTATTTCGAATTGAAGGAGCTTGACCGGAAGAAGAATCTAGAAAGAAAAACGGAACTTTGTGAAAAAGCAGAATTACTAAAAGAGGTAAAGGACTTAAAGGATGCTATAAAGTCCTTAAATGAACTTCATGAAGAGTTCAAGCATATCGGTCCCGTTCCTAGAGATGAACAAGAAATAATTTGGCAGCGCTTTAAATCTGCTTCCGATGCCGTTTATGATCGTAGAAAGAACTTTTACGATGGACAAAAAGAAGTACACCAGAAAAATCAGGAAGACAAAGAGCTTTTAATTGAAAAATTAAAAGATTTTGGTGGATTTACAGCAAGTCGAATTCGAGAGTGGAATATTAAGACCAAAGAGATACTTGAAATCCAAAAGTCATGGGAAAAGATAGGCGCAGTGCCTCGAGAATCTGGTAAGGAAGTAAATAGAGCGTTTTGGGCTGCTTTCAAACATTTTTTCCATAACAAAAATCTTTTCTTTAAAGAATTAGATGAGATCCGTGCGACGAATCAGGCGAAGGCAGAAGAACTCATTATTCAAGCTGGTCAATTATCCGAAAGTACCGATTGGCAGAATACAGCAAATTCTTTGGTGAAGCTTCAGCTAGAATGGAAGGAACTTGGGCCAACTCCGGAAAAACACAGAGATGCATTGTATAAAAGATTTAAATCTGCATGTGATATGTTTTTCGATAATCGCAGAATCGCAAATCAACAAACCAATGCAGAATTTGATGATAATCTTAAAAAGAAGGAAGAGATCTGTAAGGAGATTACTCAATTAGCGATTAATTCACCTACTGAAGATTCACTGACCAAATTGGTAACTGCATATAATGAAGTGGGGTTTGTGCCTAGAAAGAGTATTAAAGATATCGCTGCCGAGTTCAAGACAGCAGTAGATAATTGTCTTCAAAACCTTGGAGCTGATGGATCTGGAAGAGAAGATTTTCTATTCAGGTTGAATTTGAATCAGATCCAATCAGATCCAAATGCAACTAAGACTCTCAACAAGAAGGAACATGGGATCAGAAAGCAAATTTCTGAATTGGAAAATAATATTACGCTATGGAGAAATAATCTAGAGTTCTTTGCAGCATCCAAAACAGCTGATAAGCTTAGAGATCAATTTGACATTAAAATTAAAAAAGCAGAAGATGAGGCGGAAAAATTAAAAAAGAAGCTTGCAATTTTGAAGGAGTTTTAAATTAATCTCACTCAGAATAAGAGAGATAGCATATTTATTTGCAAGTGGTTTGGAGTGAACAAATCGAAGTTCTATATTTGCATCTCTATAGTTCAGATCGCCTCTTTAGCTCAGCTGGTAGAGCAACTGATTTGTAATCAGTAGGTCGCTGGTTCGATCCCGGCAAGAGGCTCAAAAGGGAAACAGAAATGTTTCCCTTTTCTGTTTTTGAAGATTTATCCATCATGTCAACACATTTTGTATACATTCTATATTCTGAACAAACTGATAAATAGTACATCAGTCAAACAGAAGATATTCAAAATCGCTTGCTTGAATATAATTCACATTCGTACAAAGATTCATTTACGAGAATCGGGTCTGATTGGCAATTGAAATCAAGCCTAATTTGCAATTCCAAAAGACAGGTGATCAGAATTGAAACGCATATCAAAAAGAATAAATCCCGGAAGTACATTCAGGATTTTATACGCTTCCCTTCAATAGGAGAGAAGTTGCTTAAAAAATAGTTGAATCAAAATCAAGTAGGTCGCTGCCCGCGATAGCCATCGGGACGATCCTGGCAAGAGGCTCAAAAGGGAAACAGAAATGTTTCCCTTTTCTGTTTTTGAAGATTTATCCATCATGTCAACACATTTTGTATACATTCTGTATTCTGAACAAACTGATAAATAGTACATCAGTCAAACAGAAGATATTCAAAATCGCTTGCTTGAATATAATTCACATTCGTACAAAGATTCATTTACAAGAATCAGGTCTGATTGGCAATTGAAATCAAGCCTAATTCGCAATTCCAAAAGACAGGTGATCAAAATTGAAGCATACATCAAAAAGAATAAATCCCGGAAGTACATTCAGGATTTTATACGCTTCCCTTCAATAGGAGAGAAGTTGCTTCAAAAATAGTTGGATCAAAATCAAGTAGGTCGCTGCCCGCGATAGCCATCGGGACGATCCCGGCAAGAGGCTCAAAAGGGAAACAGAAATGTTTCCCTTTTCTGTTTTCTCAATTTTTTTAATATGTATATCTGCAATTGCACCTGCAAAAGGTAAAAAGCGACTCAAAATATGGTAAAGACTGGCATTACCAGTACTTCTCCTGATCGCTATGGGAAGTCAACGGCTCAAGTAGACTTGGCGGACCTACATCACTGTGGCGGGCATGCCTGCCAGTTGGAATAAAGAAAATTAGGTTACTGGCATAATTGCGGATAATTATATTTTTTAATCTGGTTATCCTCTTTTTACCAGTAAACAGAGGGATTCACGAAATAACTGGGACCTCCATGTTAGCAATTGGTACGTTCAGCTTGGTATTTCAGTCTTCTAATTTGGGTTTCAATAAGCAAGTGACACTTGGTTACTGGTACAATTACGGATATGCATATTAACTAACTACGTTTCCTATCTTTATTGGTCAGCTCTAATGCTTTCCGATAGAAAAAAATTTTACTATTCTACTGTGGGAAAGCCAAAAATGCTACCTGAAGCGCGCCTATTTTCTTATATCCTTCCGCATTCATATGAATAGGATCTCGGTAAAACAGCTCTTGGTTGAAGGTATTGTATCCCCCAAGTGTAAACTGATCTAAGTAGGGGATACCACGTAACTCACAGATTTTCTTTTGCATATCCACATAGCTTACCATGCCATTCGGATCCGAAGAATCATAGCCACCGCGCTCATGAAAAGCTTTGCTGGAAGTAAATAAGTAAATGGTGGCATTGGGATTTAATGCGTAGATTTTTTTGATACAATAATTGATTCCTCCTGCTTGGGTAATCAGCTTTTCCCTATCAAAGCCGTCAAACTCCGTATAATCGGTATAGCTGCCATTTTCTCGTTTATTGTTGTAATCGTTGGTTGAAGCCCAAAGAATGTAAATGTCAAATACCCCTGCTTCATCTACTTGCTGTTGTAAGGATTTTCCCTGTAAGGAAGAAAAACCCGCCCCACTAACTCCATAAGTGGTAACGCTCATTCCCAAACGTTCCCTCCAAATATCTTTGGCAGTTTCGCTTGCCGGGATAACCGAAACCGAACCTCCAAAAACAGCTACTGATTTCCCATAGTTCAATGAGTTTTTAATGGCCAGTTCCTCTGTAATCTGCTGAGCAAATAAGGTATTCGAGAAAAGTAAAAATAGAATGGTCAGGTAGTTATTAATTAATTTCATCTTTCTGGGTTTAATTAATCTAAGGTATGGTTTTGAGCTATAAAAATTTCAAATCACTATTTGAGGAATGCAATATTTTTTTGTTCTTGTGTCAACTTACAACTCTAAAAATCAATTTCCATGAAAAGTAAAATCACCCTTTTAAGTAGTTTACTACTACTAATTGCAATGAATTTTGGATTTGCTTCTCCAGTTTTATCCCCGGAGTATTTTGAAGGAAAATGGAGCGTACTAATCAAAGGAACTCCTCAAGGTGACGCCACTATCCCGATGCGGTTTGAAACCAAAGATGGAGTCTCTAAGGGCTACTTTATGGTAGACGATTCTGGATAAGAACTTGAGATGAGTTCTGTTTCGATCATCGATGGAGTACTCTCTGCGGCTTTCAATATTACAGGATATGATGTGGATATAAACATGTCTGAAGTTGATGCCGAAAATGCAGTGGGAAGTTTAATGGGCATGTTTGATCTCAGTGCTTCTCGGGTAAAAGAATAATATAGTAATTTCTAAAAACTGAGGTAGTTGGGATTCCAGCTGCCTTTTTTTGTGAGATCGCTTCCAATTTGAAATAATTGGTTCTATCACGAGTTTAATGGAGAAATCAGGAGTTAGATATTGTTTCTATTTAGTTAATTCTTCTAAAGCTGACTAAATCAGCCAATACATGATTTTATTAAAAGGTACGTTTTCCATATTGAGTCACTTTATTTATATGTTCCACTAACTTAAGGGTAGAACCGTTTTACTCGGACGAGAGTAATTTGAAACATTCATGAAAGATTTTAAAATACTGGCGTCCGACAAAATTTCGTTTTTGGAAATTAATCGGCTTAGAAATGAGTATTTGGAAATTTCCCCGTACCTCCCTAGGTGATGTATCATTGATGGTTCAAAAGGGGGGTAGTTTTCAGAAAGGCGTTGAAATGTTCATTTTGCGCTAACTGGAGCATATTTTTTCAGAGTTTTAGTT
>Ga0222647_1000128_pt1 | contig 40893 bp, 36 predicted proteins | sample AntAcemetagen333_FD_179864 | JGI IMG/M metagenome (GOLD analysis project Ga0222647, IMG submission 179864) | Saline water microbial communities from Ace Lake, Antarctica - #333 | ecosystem: Environmental > Aquatic > Non-marine Saline and Alkaline > Saline | place: Antarctica: Ace Lake...
CTGGGGATCGCTTTATCCAAAGAATTACAAATTCAAATACCCAAAAGCTGGAGAAAAGAATTCCGATGTGAGCATTCATGTGTACGATCTGTCTTCTTCCAAAACTCAAAAAATCGATGCTGGAAATGAATCAGATATCTATCTGCCAAGAATGTATTGGACGAAAGACGCAAATCAACTGGCTTTCATTCGCCTGAATCGTCTTCAAAATCAGATGGATTTATTCCATGCCAATGCGACAAGTGGGGAAAGTAAATTGGCGATTTCTGAAAGTTCAAAGACCTATGTAGACCTGGATTACAATGATGATTTGCAGTATTTAAATGACGGAAAAACTTTTATTCGTACTTCGGAGCAAGACGGCTACAAGCACATTTATCATCACAATCTGGATGGGAGTCTGATTCGTCAGATTACCACTGGGAATTGGGAGGTCACGTCCATGGTCGGCATAGATGAAAAGGCAAAGAAAATCTATTTTATCTCCTCAGAAGTTTCCCCGATGGAGCGCAATTTCTACGTGATTGGATTGGATGGAAAAAGCAAAAAATCGCTTACTCCTGCCAGGGGAACTCATACGATCAATATGAGTCCGGATCATCGATTTTATATGGATTATTATTCCACCACTGCTAAGCCGGTTACCATTACGCTGAATGAGGCAAGTGGAAAAGAAGTCAAGGTGCTAGAGGATAATGCAGCTTTGAATACCACACTGTCAGGATTTAATTTGGGAGAAAAGGAGTTCTTTACTTTCCCTACAGTCGATGGAACTTCGCTGAATGGCTACCTGATCAAGCCGAAGGACTTTGATCCAAACAAGAAATATCCAGTGCTGATGTACGTCTATGGTGGTCCGGGATCACAAAATGTGACGAATTCTTGGGCAGGGGTACGTGACTTTTGGTACCAGGTTTTGGTAGCAGAAGGTATGATTGTAGCCTGTATTGATAATCGTGGAACCGGAGCACGAGGTCGAGACTTCAAGCATGCTACTTATGCAAATCTTGGAGCTTTGGAAACAGTCGATCAGATTGAAGGAGGGAAATACTTGGCCAAACTCCCATTTATCGATCCTGCGCGAGTGGGAATTTGGGGTTGGTCCTATGGGGGATATATGTCCTCGCTGGTACTGATGAAAGGAAATGATGTCTTCAAAACAGCGATAGCCGTAGCTCCGGTGACGACCTGGAGATATTACGATACGATTTATACTGAGCGCTATTTACAGACTCCTCAGCTAAATCCTTCTGGATACGATGACAATAGTCCGATCATGCATGTGAATAAACTGCGGGGAAATTTCCTGCTGATCCATGGTACAGGAGATGATAATGTGCATTTTCAAAACTCTGTAGATCTGCTCGATGCGTTGATCACGGCAGATAAGCAATTTGAAACCTTTTATTATCCCAACAGAAAACATGGAATCTCTGGAGGAAATACTACTTGGCATCTGTATTCAATGATGACAGATTTCTTGAAGAGAAAGCTTTAAAAGAAAAAAAGGGAACAAGTTTTAATTTGGTCCCTTTTTTTTAATCAATTCGTATCTGATCCAGGTAAAACTTCATGCGGGTATGATCCCTCGGTAGAAAGTCAATCTTATCGATTTTATCCAGTTTGTGGTTGTAGAACACCTCAACATATTCGTTTTCCAGTAAGTAGAGATTGACCTTATGGCGGTAATAGCGAATCCCCACCACGAAAGTACCCTCCGTGTAGAGGGTGTTTATTTTTTTGTGGAAGGGGAGATCTGCAAATTCTTCTTTACTCATAATCATCAAGGGTGATACAAGGTTAATGAAATTTCAACCTTTTTGGATAAAAAAGTTGAAAACTTGATTGCGGTGAATTATACTTGAGCTTTGATTAACCTCTATGCTTCAACAAAGATTCCAAGTAGTCACATTTCTATTTTTGGTACTATTGATTTTTAACTTTTCCTGTACCTCTAAAAAGAAGTTGGTAATTAAGCCCTTGAATCAAGTAATCTCAACAGCCAAAAGTTATACTGGTACTCCTTATAAATACGGAGGAACTACTCGATCAGGAATAGATTGCTCTGCTTTGATTTATCATTCTTTTTATTCGATTGGGATTACTATGCCACGCACTTCAGCATCACAAAGTGAGCAAGGGAAAAGTATCAAAAAGAATCAAATTAAGCCAGGTGATCTGCTTTTTTTTGCGACCGGAAGAAAGCGGAAACAAGTCACTCACTCAGGGATAGTGACACAGGCTTCCAAATCTGATATTCGATTTATTCATTCTTCCACTTCGCTCGGGGTATCTGAAGATTACTTGAGCAATAACTATTGGGCGAAAGCATTTTTGTTTGCCCGAAGAGTCCTGGACTAAAAAAGAAGGCCGAAGCCTTCTTTTATACTAATCCTCTTATCTCTAAGCGTTGAAAATTTCAAAATTTCTGCGTTCCATCAGGCTGTAAAATATACCTGAAGGTGTAGTGCGCACTGGGAGTGGTGAAAGGATCAATACTTGCCACTGGAGGGTTCCCTTTGTAATAGCTGAGAATCTCGATTTTGGTATAGTTTCCAGCGCTTGTTTTCACCAAAACCACACGGCCAGGGATTGGGGTAATGGTATTTGTGGAAGAATTATAATTGTACCAACCATTGCCGCCTCCTGTAGGGATTGCAAACTCAGACTCAGTATCCTGCGCAAAAGTGGCTGAGGCTGGGATTTCAATGATTTGGTCAAATATTCCGGTCACAATGGCGGCACTTGCACCCTTACCACTATTCACCCGAACAGTCGTTCCTTTGAAAGCCAGATCCCAATCGTCACTTTCGGAGACAATTTGATTTTGCTCAAGGCTGAAATATTGAAAAGGACGAGTTTCAATCACTTGGCCGGTCGCGCGGTCAATTACGTCATTCGGTGCAGCCAGATCTGCAACAAGGGTAGCTTCCAAAACTACAATTGGTTCTGTTTCCTTATCGTCATTACAAGAGAATAGTGCTATCGCAATAGCAGGGATTATGAAAGTTTTTAGAATAGTTTTCATTGGTTTTTTAGAATTTTAATTGAATTTTATTTATTGAAAAGGGGTACTTGAATTCCGGCAAAAAGCATTCTTCCGGGGTTATTGGGTTGATTAGGGGTAGATGTATTTAAGAGATTGGTACCGCCTACCTCCAGAAATATTCCATTGTCGAATTGCTTGGATGCTGTGAAGTTCATACTCATCCAGCCTTTGGCGTATTCGGACTCATCGTCGAGAATCAGGTTTCCATTGAGGTCGCCAAAGCCAAATCTCCCTCTGTAGATTCCTCTCAGGGAAAAGTTGATACCCGTGAGATATTCTTGGTAGCTGATTTTTAGATTTCCACTGTGGCGGCTTCGGTTGAAGAGTCCCCCGTAGTCAGATCGAGTGACTAGGGAAGTGATATTTTGCTCGTTTCTTTTGAATACTTGTCCGCCATCGATTTGATCCAATGCGTCCAGATCACGGGTGTCCAAAAATGCATAACCGGCGTTGAAGCGGATATTTTCCCGGAAAGTATAGCCTAGGTCTACTTCTACCCCCTGTGTGATCACGGATTGAATATTGAAATAGGAGAATACATTTTGACCTGAAGTCAGGCGGGCTATTGGTGCAGTTTCGATGAGATTTTCGATCTGATTTCTGAAAGCATTCACTTGAATCTTCAGTCTAGGATCTGGATTCCAGCGAAAACCACCGTTTATTGCCCAAGAGGTTTCAGCTTTCAGCGCTCCCAGAGACTCGGGTCGGATTAATACTTGGGAAATCAAGCCTTGCGATTGCAGATTTGCTATCCCTTCTTCGGCGAGCAGTGACCCGAATACATAATATCCAGCAGCTGCATTATTAAAGTTGAGCAGTAGCTGCCTGAAATCTGGTGCTTTGAAACCTGATCCGATAGAGGCCTGAGCAGAGAAAGCTTTGGAAAATTTGTATTGAGCAGAGATCTTTGGACTGATTCGGCCTCCGTATTCGGAATGTAGATCTGCGCGCAAACCGCTGACTACATTCACTTTTTTGCTCGGATTCCACTGATGCTGTAGGAAAAGATAACCTGCATCGAATCTGTTTTTTCCTTTATATCTCGTTGCTTCGACTGTTTCGGTGATTTGCCCCAAACCCAAAGTGAATAAGTTTTTTTCATTTGCCTGATAATCAGTCTGGAGCTCCGTACGGTGATAGAACTGATTAAAATCCTGAAAGTCGAAATTTTCGCCGCTGCTTTTGTAGCGTGAATCGGCAAGTGTAGCGTACCAAGAACTCATTCCCCGGAGAGAGAAAAGCCAATTCTCATTTGGTTTGAAACGCAGCGTAGGGTTGAAATTCCAGTCTCTAAGAGAGTTTTCCGTAACTATCTGGCTTGATTCAGGGCTACTGGAATTTACCTCCATTTCTGCCCTTGCACTTTCGATATAACCTCGACCAAAAAGACTTAATTCAAATTTGTCGGACAACTGACCACGAACCTTCATCTGAGCAGTCTGTCCTTGATAGGGATTCTGAGTCTGGCCAACTACGTCGGGTGTCAGATCAAAACCATCCGTCTGGAAATAATCATAGAGCACGTCCACTTGCCAATCTTTCTGCTGGATGCCAAGCTCCACAAAGGGATTCCAACTGTTGAAGGTTCGTGATCGGAAACCAAGATTTGCCGTTTTGGGTTGACTCCCGGATTTGGTGATGATATTGATCACGCCGGCCATAGCTTCGCTTCCGTAGATCGCACTGGATGGGCCTCGGAGGATTTCGATCCGTTCAATGTTGGATACAGAGATTCTATCCAGATTGAACGTACCGGCAGTTCTCCCAATGAGCGGCTCCCCATCTAAAAGAATGAGAATATATTCTGAATCCAGACCTTGCATCTGCAATCCAGCGCCATGGTCTGAGGAGATTTGAAGGCCTGTCTGTTCTCGAAGTACTTCAGAGAGCCTTATACCACCTGTTTGCTGGATTTTCTCTTGGCTGAGCACAGTCACTGGCATGGGTAAGTCTGCTATGCTTCGATCTGTTCGTGTTGCAGAGACTACCACTTCTTCTAATGATGATTCTTTCTCCTCGAGTATAATTTGATTTTGATTGTGACATTCTTTCCCAGAAAGGACTTTAGTCTCATACCCCAAGGCAAAGATCAATACTTGATCCTCAGCTAAGATGGTGGACAGATCAATTTCTCCTTCGGCATTCACCGGGATAGGCTTTTTGTTTCCGATCTGTACTAATGCGTATGATATTGGTTCGCCAGTCTTATCTAAAATTCGGATCGGCTGCTCAGCATACAAGCTCATCCCACCGAGTACAAAAGCAGCTAGGAGCAAGATTTTAATCAGATTCATTCTAAACATGGTGTCAAAAATTTCTCAAGAGGGGTGATTCTTACTATTTTCAATGGTTTAGGGATTCTAAAAGCGCTTTCCACTCTGGTTTTTGAGGAATTCCAGGCTTTCGTAAGCCGAAGAATTGAGCGATCATTTCTCCTTTCGCATCGAAGAGCTCTAAGGCTGATACCAAGCCATCATCCGTATTCTTGTGTACCAAGTAGGCACTTGCGATGCAGTCTTCGTTGAGGTGCATATTGAAATCTGGATCCATGATATTCAACCATTGGTTCATCGGTCTGATCGTACGAATAGGGCCTTGGTGGATTTGGATAGCACCTTTATTTCCGGCAAAAATCATAATTGGAAGCTTGGTCTCTGCGGCTACTTCCAGTACTTTCCGTACGGACAGTCGATCCACCTCATGAGCCCATTTGTCATCAATCCACTTTACAGCGTCAAGGCGATTCAGTTTATGCTTTTGAAGCATGCCAAAGAAATCATGAGTATCCTTCATTTCTTCCCACTCCTTCTGAAAAGTCACAGAATCTAGGTTCTCCCGAGAGACATATTCTGGGCTGTCAAAAGTTTCAATTTCGAGGTCTCCACTTTGAATTTGCGCAGTATGTGCTAAAACAAGTTTTTCTGAGGCATCGAAGTCGGCAGCTGTTTGCAGAAATATTTTCAGAATAGCTTCACCTGATTTATCGAAATACTGCAAGCTGAATTGAGGTCCATGAGCGCTTTCGTTACTTACCGCAAAACCAAATTTCCAAGAGTGGAAAAACAGTCGCTGCTCAATGGGGCCGATTACTATAGCAATAGCTGAGGATCCTGCGGCGTGCATATGGATTTTCTGAAATGTGCCTTTATGCTCCAGTACACAGCCTTCGTTTCTGCAAAGTGCCATCACTCTTCCAAGTGTGGGAAGTTTTTTGACTTGATCGACAAAATCATTTGTTAGTCGGATTACGTTTTCACCGATCCCAGTGGCAAGTAGTTCTGCCTCGGATATGCCAAGTTTTTTTGCAGCATCTCGAATTCTGAGGGTTGGTTCAGATAGTTTGAGATTCTCCCAAGCTGTTTTTAAAGCCGCGTTTTGAATTGTTGAAGTTTGCATATTATACTTGATTTATACTTTGGTTGGCTGATGATATATTTCCTGCCGAGGCCACAAAGCAGCCGGCTGCGCAAGCGGGATAAGGAATAAGCAGAACCGGATGATCAAAGACCATTTCCAATAATTGCTCATCCATGATTTCGGGCACGGTCCCCCACTTTTTTAGAATACCGTTTTTCAGCAAAGCAATTTTGTCGGCATATTGAGCTGCAAGGTTGAGCTCATGCAATATGATGACTACACCGATGTTTCTTGTGGTGAGTTTTTTGATGATTCTGAGTACGGCATGCTGCTGGGCGATATCTAGACTTGAGGTGGGTTCATCCAGAAGTAGGTATCGGGGATAAGGTTGATTTTCCCAGATCTGAACCAAGACTCTTGAAAGCTGTACGCGCTGCTGCTCTCCACCTGAAAGCTGATGGTAGAGTTTGTCGGCAAACTTTCCGATTTGTGTCATTTCCATGACCTCTTCAAGTATGGCCTGATGGCGACTTACTTTGACTTGGTGGAGGCCCAGGGTGACTACTTCTCTTACCGTAAACGGGAAGTTGACCTGCGAATGCTGAGGTAAAACTGCTCGGATCTTTGCGAGTTCACTGGCTTTGAGATCGCCTACTTCAAACTGATTGTAAGAGACCATTCCTCTTTTGCAGACTACTTCTCCACTCAACAACTTGAAAAGAGTGGACTTCCCCGCACCGTTTGGTCCGAGGATAGCCAGTATTTCTCCCGGCTGCACTTCAAGGCTGATTTGATCAACGATCTGACGCTTGCCGATGCAGTGATGAATGTCTTTTGCAAGTAACATTAGGATCTGGTTTTTTTGAAGTTGAAAATAAGCCATATAAAAAATGGTGCCCCGCAAAGTGCTGTAATCACTCCGATGGGCATCTCTGCCGGAATGACAATCAGTCTCGCAATCAAGTCCGCTGCATTAAGCAAAATTGCCCCAAACAGGAATGAGCCTGGCAATACGATGCGATGGTCTGCACTGAAGAGCAATCTTACCAAATGAGGCACAACTAATCCTACAAACCCGATGATGCCGACCATTGAAACACCCGCTCCGACGATAAGTGCTGATAGGATCAAGATAAGAATTTTCACTTGTCTCACCGGTACACCCATGTGATAAGCCTCCTGCTCGCCCAATGCCAGTGCATTGAGTTCGCGTGTCTTTTGCAGGATAAAAATTGACGGGATTCCGATGAGTGCCAATGCATAGGGAATTTTTGCCCATGTGGCTCCACTCATGTCTCCCAAGCTCCAGAAGGTAAAGCTGCGCAAAGCTGAATCATCTGCAAAAAACAGTACGAGTCCTATCAATGCTCCTGCAAAAGCATTGATCGCAATACCTGCCAAAATCAAAGTAGCTGTATCCGAATCGCCCTGACTGTTGGAAAGTTTAAATACTGCTCCCACATGAAGCAGCCCTCCGACAAAGGCAAATAAGGGAAGTCCCAATGAAGTAAGGAATGCGCTGGTCCTGCCTCCGGAAATGAAAACAATGAAGATAATCGCAAAAAGCGCACTTCCGCTGCTGACTCCAATGAGTCCCGGCTCTACCAGTGGATTTCGGAACATGCCCTGAAGTGCTGCCCCGGCGATCCCAAGTCCTCCGCCTATGAGCAGGTTGAGCAAGATTCGTGGAAGTCTGATCTGGAGCAAAACGTTGGATTGGCTCAACTCAAAATTGGCAGAAGAAATACCTATGGAATTAAATAGAATGGACAGCGTATTTCCCAAAGGAATCGCATAAGCTCCCAGACATAGTGAGGCAATGCAGACAAAAAACAACAAGCCAAAAAGCGCCGATAGTCTTATTGTATTGACATTGCTATATGTAGGGATACTTTGGATCATTCTCCTCTTGCTGCTTTAGCCAGTTCCAATGCTGCTTTTCCTACTCTAGGCCCAAAACCTGAAAGGTAATTACCATCCAGTGCGATGATTTGGCTTTTCTTAAATGCTGTCGTCTGATCTATTCCCTGAATCTTAGCCAGTCCCTGTGAACCTCCCAGACTTTGAATTCCAGATTCGAAAAATACCAGATAGTCCGGATTAATTTTCACGATAGACTCCGGGGTAATCGGGACAAAGTCTTTGAAGCCTGTGGCAGGAAATTCCAGCTGGGCCATTTGAAAGATTTCTTGAGCAAACGTTTCTTCTCCGGCCAAAAAGATAGTCTGTGGACCTCGCGCCATTATGAACGCCGCCTTTGGCTTAGAAGTAATGGTTTTTAAATAAGTAGCTAAGTTTTCCAAGTCTTGATTTAGTTGTGCCTTTAGACTTTCTGCTTCTTCTTTTTGATCGAGCAATTCTCCTAGCTTTTCGATCAAAGTGACGGTTTCGACTACATTACCTGGTTTGACAAAGCTGTGGATTTCGATTTGTGCAGTTTGAAGTTGATTTATCACATCCTCGTTCAGATAACCCTCTTCCATTAGAATCATATCTGGACCCAGTGCCAAAATCCCTTCTGCCTTAATCTGATTTCGGTAGCCGATGGAAGGTAGCTCTTGCATACGCTCAGGAAATGTAGAAGTGATATCTGTTGCAATAATCAAGTCACCCATTCCCAGCGCAGCTACAATCTCGGTAATAGTGCCTCCTGCTGTGATAATTTTTGAATCAGCTGAATTGGATTGAATTTCAGTTGTCTTTGGATTGCAAGCTAGTGCTAGTACCAAAATTATAAAGGAGAATTGCTTTATCATTATTTAGATTAATTATCGATAGAGTACCAAATATATCGCTAATTAGAATTAATCCAAATAAAAATATTGGAAATAATTAAATCAAACAGACTGCCACACATTGTAAAAGTTAAGGTCGCAATAGATTCATGGGTAGATATAATCTTTACTTGGTTATAGTTACAAACAGGAGCATTGATAGGATTAATTTTCCAAATATCCTTTGGTATTAGGCTTTTCTGCTTAATTTTGCAGTCGAATTAAAAAAGCAAATCCTTTTACATTTCTATTATCAAATGGCAAATATTGGAAAGATAACTCAGGTAATCGGGCCCGTAGTGGACGTTTCCTTTGAAGGCGGAAACCTTCCAAACATCCTCGATGCGGTTGAAGTAACCAAAGAAAACGGCCAAGTAGTCGTGATGGAGGTTCAGCAACATCTAGGTGAAGACAGAGTAAGGACCATTGCGATGGACTCTTCTGAGGGAATGGTTCGTGGCATGGAAGTACGAGATTTGGGTCAACCGATTTCTGTTCCTACTGGCGATGCGATCAAAGGTCGTCTTTTCAATGTGGTCGGGGAAGCTATCGATGGCCTTCCACAGGTACCCGCAGGAAAACGTCTCCCGATTCACAGATCACCACCCAAATTTGAGGATCTATCTACTTCTACTGAAATACTTTTCACAGGTATCAAAGTAATCGATTTGATCGAGCCTTATGCAAAAGGCGGTAAGATTGGACTGTTTGGTGGTGCCGGTGTAGGCAAGACGGTATTGATTCAGGAATTGATCAACAACATCGCAAAGTCATATGCAGGTGTATCTGTGTTTGCAGGTGTAGGTGAGCGTACCCGTGAGGGAAATGACTTGCTAAGAGAAATGATCGAATCAGGCATCGTGACTTACGGTGATGAGTTCGTTCATAGCCTTGAAACAGAAGGTGGATGGGATCTTTCCAAGGTAGATTTGAAAAAATTAGAAGACTCTAAAGCAACTTTCGTGTTTGGTCAGATGAACGAGCCCCCTGGGGCGCGTGCACGAGTGGCCTTGACTGGATTGACTTTGGCAGAATATTATAGAGATGGTGATGGCGAAGAAGCTGGAAAAGACATTCTTTTCTTTATCGACAATATCTTCCGATTTACTCAGGCTGGATCTGAAGTGTCTGCACTTCTTGGTCGTATGCCATCTGCAGTAGGTTACCAGCCAACTTTGGCAACGGAAATGGGTACCATGCAAGAGCGAATCACATCCACAAAGAATGGTTCAATTACATCAGTTCAGGCCGTTTACGTTCCTGCTGATGACTTGACTGATCCAGCTCCCGCGACAACTTTCGCGCACTTGGATGCTACCACAGTACTTTCCAGAAAAATCGCCGAGCTTGGAATCTATCCAGCGGTGGATCCTCTGGATTCTACCTCCCGAATTCTTTCTCCAGATATCCTGGGTGAAGAGCATTACGGCTGTGCGCAGCGCGTAAAAGAGATTCTTCAGCGATACAAAGAATTGCAGGATATCATTGCGATCTTGGGTATGGAAGAGCTATCCGAGGAAGATAAGCAAGTCGTGCACAGAGCAAGACGTGTGCAGCGCTTCTTATCTCAGCCTTTCTTCGTAGCTGAGCAGTTTACAGGTTTAAAAGGTGTCTTGGTAGATATCAAGGATACGATCAAAGGATTCACTATGATTATGGATGGAGAATTGGATCACCTTCCTGAGGCAGCGTTCAACTTGGTCGGTAGCATCGAAGATGCGATCGCTAAGGGAGAAAAAATGTTGGCTGAAGTTAGATAAATCAATTGTCAGTTTTCGGTTGTCAGTTTTGATGATCGAAAACTGACAACTTTTAATATATTACTGAAGAATTTCATTTATGATTTTTCAGAAAAGAGGTCTTCAAACGATAAAAAATCCATGCAATTAGAAATCGTCACACCGGACAAGAGAGTATTTCAGGGTGAAGTGAGTGAAGCGAGTTTCCCGGGAGCTGGTGGATCATTTCAGGTCTTAGCTAATCACGCCCCTTTGGTTTCTGCTCTTGCAAAAGGAGCAGTTTCCTTTACCACCGCAGAAGGCAAGCAATCTATGATTGTGGATGGCGGAGTAGTGGAAGTGAAAGATAATGTGATTGTATTGCTGGCAGAGAAAGTAATCGGCTAATCAAAATAAATAGAATCAAAAAAGTCCAACTCTTACGGGTTGGACTTTTTTATTTTTAGTGTTAGGGTGTAAACTTTTCCAAAGTTTCAAACTTTGGGAAAGTTGTTGAATTCTCAATTCATTACTCTTTAATAGGTTTGAGGACAGCACGTTTGATGTATTTTTCATCTGATTTCATAAGGCTTCCTTCGTAGAAGTAAAGCGTGTCATTGACCACTCCCGCAAGCATGCCTATATCAAGAATATTGCGAGGATTGGAGGTTTCTGACCATTTCTTCTCGTTTTTATCGAATACCATCAAATGTGTAGATCGGTTTAAACCTTTGCTTTCATCACCGATTAGCCAAGTTTGGATGTAATAATGGGCTTCAGTATCACGCATGCACATAAAATAGTGACTATTAGGAAAATTAACATATTCCAAATTTTGAAGATCATCAAACGAAATTACTTTATCAAAGCCTTTTATTTCGTAATCAAAGTGTCGGCTAACAGGAAGATCTATTTCAGATATTACAGTATACGGATCTTTAAATTCAACACTTTTCAATCTTTTTTCTTGTGGAAATGAATACGTAAAAAAATTATTGGAAAATGTTGATTCCATAAAGGCTTCTATATTTATTGTTCGTTCTTGAGCTTTAAGAACTTCCGGAAACTTAACGAAGGAAGCTATACTGTCTCCATTTTCATCAAATGAATAAATAAGATTTCCTGAATTTCTATAAAAATCAGGATGGAAAGTGTCTACTTTACTAGTAGTTAATTCTACAAGAAAACCATTTTTTGTTTTATGGAATTCTCCCAAAGCGGCTTTAATTACTTTTTCATTTGGAACCTGTAATTTAACCTTCTTAATAAACTTTCTTTCAATTACATTAAATTCAATAATAGAGTTTGTGTATCGGTCTGCTATATATAATAATGGATAATATGAAACATCAAAAGAGGAAGGGAAAAATGGAGCTTCTGGAAAATCAGAAGCTGAAATTTGAGCTATTTGATTTCCATTATTAAGATTGATAAATCCAACCGCTGGTTTTCGAATAGAGGAGACAGCTATTATGCTGTCCCCTACCATTTTTATTTGGCCTTGTCCATTTAAAAAGAACCCATTCTCATTTACTTTAAGTGAATCAATGATTAGTAAATTGACTAATTCAGGTAATTCTTTCTGCACTTCCGGTTTTTTACAGGCCGAAATAGCAATAAAAAGGCACAGAATAAAAGGCTTGGATCCCATCAAGGCGCAATTATCGGTCCGCAATTCGGTATAGGGGAGCCACCAGGGCAAAATGTAGTAATACATTCGCCACATATTCTTATGGCGCAGCCATAACCATCGCCTATTGTTTCGGTACATGGCCCGGCCGCCTTCACCGGCTGCACCACCGCAAAACTACCCAAGACCATACCTAGTACGGCAAGGGTAATAATCATCATTTTTTTCATCATCGTTTTTGTCTAAAGTGGATTAATATATTGAATGTCATGACGTTATGAAACTAGAAATTTGTTTGCATAACTGCAATACTTCAAATAACAAATCTATTACCAATTACTGGAGCAGCGTTTTTTTTGTGGATGGTCGAAAAATAGTTTTGTTCGATTTGACTCATTTTTAGTAAGCGGTCTTCTTAGAACTTAGCTACAAAAACCGTCATCGATGGATAATGAATTACTAAGTGATTTTTCCTTCACCACAGCCGAGGGCAAGCAGACGATGATTGTGGACGGTGGCGTAGTGGCAGTAAAAGATAATACAATTGTATTGCTGGCAGAGAAAGTAGTCGCTTAAGCAAAATAGGTATAATCCAAAAAGTTCAACTCTTGAGGGTTGGACTTTTTTGTTTATAGTCCTTGATAGCTAGCTTTTCCAAAGTTCAGAACTTTGGAAAAGCTTTTGCACTTTGATCAATTCTTACTCTTCAATAGGCCTCAGTACAGCTCGTTTAATGTATTTATCATCGTACTTCATCATGCTGCCTTCATAAAAGTATAAGGTGTCTCTGACAACTCCGGCAAGCATGCCGATGTCAAGAATGCCCTTTGGGTTTTGGGTTTCATACCATTTTTTTTCCTTTTTATTATAGATCATCAAGTGTGCAAATCTTGTCTTTTCGATTCCTCCATTTCCAATTTTCATCCAAGTCTCTATAAAAATGGACGTTTCATTCTCAAAAATTGACTTGAAATAATGATTACTTGGAAGGTTTAAATTGTCTCCAGACACGAGTTCCTTAAAATCTATAATTTCTTCAGATGCTCTTAGATCAAAGTCGAAATATCTGCTAAGAGGCAAAGGGAACTCTTCAATCTCTTCACCTAATAGTGTGTATCGTTTTAATTTTCTTGTATGAGGAAAGGATATCAAAATTCCATCTGCATGGTTACTTGCGGCCAAATAATTAGATGGCCTTAAGGACCCCTTCTTTTCAGCATATTCCATAGGATACTCCAGTATAGAATTTTGAATTTCTCCCCTCCCATTAAAAAAGTATAGAAGATTACCGGAATTCTGATAAAATGCAGGAAGGAAGCCGTCATGCTTTTGACTATAAAGTTCTGCGATAAATCCGAATTCAGTTTTTTTAAATTTAGCGCCGGCTATTCGTATTGTTTTATCATTTGGGAGATTTAGTTTTATTTTCTGAATAAACTTCTGCTGATTGACATCAAACTCCAATACGGATTCACTTTTTTTGTCAAGAATGTAAACAGTAGGGTAATCTGAGATATCAAAAGAAGCTGGGGAAAAAGAGCCAATCGGGAAATCGCCTGAAGCTATGTTTCCTACCTGCTGGCCATTTGTTCGAATAATGCCCACTGCTGGTGTTCTTCCCGATGAAACAGCAATAAGACTATCACCAATTAGTTGTACCTGATCAGTAACGTTCATAAAAAAAAGCTCCCTTCCAGTAAGAGTTGAGTCAATAATTTGGAGTTCTAATAATTCAGGAAGAGCATTCTCTTCCACCGATGGTTTGCAGGACCACAAAGCGAAAAAGAATGCTCCAAGAAAGAGGTACTGTTTCATGTTGGCCAATCTAACATCCGAACTTCATTACCGTGTCGCAATTTCCATCTCCGCATTGACTCGGATCGCTACAGGACCATCCCACACAGTCGCAACAGTCGGCCACGGTACAACCAAAGTCATCTTCGATGTAATCACAATCGTAATTAACCTGACTTTGTGCCTGCACTGGTTGCACCACCGCAAAACTACCCAAGACCATACCTAGTACGGCAAGGGTTAAAATCATCATTTTTCTCATCATCGTTTTTGTCTAAAGTGGATTAATATATTGAATGTCATGACGCTATGAAACTAGAAATTTGTTTCCATAACTGCAATACTTCAAATAAGAAATTAATTGCTAATTACTGGAACGGCGTTTTTTTTTTTTGTGGATGGTCGAAAAATAGTTTCGATTGAATAGCTCTAAACTAGAATGGAACAAATCGCCAACCTAACCTAGACCAATTCAGAGTTTGATGCTTAATGGAAATAGAATACGGCTATTGGGTTTTTTTAATTTTGAATCTTCCGATCTTTCAATTAATTCCTTACCTTTATGCCCACGAAAGGGGGTGTAAACTATGATCATTGTAAACGTAAAAGAGAACGAATCAATCGAAAAAGCGCTAAAGCGTTTTAAGAAGAAGTTCGATAAGACCGGAGCAGTCAGAGAACTGAGATCGAGACAAGCTTTTGTAAAGCCTTCTATAGTAAGAAGAGCACAAGTCATCAAGGCAGCATACAAGCAGAAACTTCAGAACGAAGCAAACGGTTAATCAGTCTTGATTTTTAAATATTCAAAGCAGCACCCAAAAAGTGCTGCTTTTTTTTGTGCTAAAGCTGAGTTTACCCACCTTTCCTTTATTAATATTCCACTAACTTGAGATTAAATCTTGAACAATGATCGAATCTTTTATCAACTATTTGGAATATGAGAAAAAAGTCAGCCCCCATACCGTGACAGCTTACCGACATGATTTGGAGCAGTTTCAGGAATTTTCCCTACTTTCTTTTGAAAATGATTCGATTTCTGAAGCTGATCATGCTGAGATCAGAGCTTGGGTGATAGACTTGGTGGATGATGGTCTCAGTAGTACCACCGTCAATCGAAAAATGGCAACGCTTAGATCTTTTTATAAATTTTTGCTCCGCTCCCGGCTGATCAAAAAGGATCCTACTTACAAGTTAAAATCTCTTAAAAACCCTAAACGACTCCCTGAATTTATACAAGAATCGACCATAGATTCCGTTTTATTAGAAACTATATATGAAATAACGTTTGAAGGACAGCGTGACAAAATGATTATGGAGTTCTTATATCAGACGGGAGTCAGACTAGCAGAATTGATCGGATTGAAATGGTCAGACATTAATCTTATCGAAGAGTCAGTCCGTGTGCTGGGTAAGCAAAAAAAAGAGCGAATAATTCCTATCACTTCTGTATTAAGACGAGATATCGTCTCCTATCAAAAAGTATTTGAGGAAAGGTTTTCAAATGGCAGACATAGTGACTACTTTATCGTGAGTAATCAAGGAAAGAAAAGTTACCCTATGTTGATTTATCGTACCGTTAAGCATTACTTAGATCTTTTTGCACAGACATCTAGTAGAAGTCCACACGTTTTAAGACATACATTTGCTACCCATTTATTAAACAAAGGGGCTGATCTCAATGCAATCAAAGATCTACTTGGACATGCTAATTTGGCCTCCACGCAAGTTTACACCCACAATTCGCTAGAAAAACTTAAGGCAGTGTTTGAACAGGCACATCCTAAAGCATAATTAAATGATTGTTCAATAACTAAATGCTAATCAATATGAAACTGCAGATGCACTCCATTCATTTCGACGCAGATCGAAAACTGATCGATTTTATCCAGAAAAAAGCTGATAAACTGGACACCTTTTATGATCAAATTATTGACGGAGAAGTTTTTATGAGAATCGATAAGAATAACAGTAAGGCCAATAAAATCATAGAGATTAAGCTGAATGTGCCTGGAAAGCAATTCTTTGCAAAAAACCAGGCTGACTCATTTGAAGCGGCTACGGACGAAGCGGTAGAAGGTCTAAGAAGGCAAATCAAGAAATATAAAGAAAAATTAGTGCTTGCAAGGCAGTAACCATTCTGTTATTTATCGTATAAACCCTCAGGAAACTGAGGGTTTTTTTTGGCTGAATTTATATGAAAAATAAAAATTACTATTCTTGGCTATTTTGGGGAGTTGCCCTTTTGATTGCTGTAAGCAAAGTGATTTTTACACTTAGGCCTGAGATTAATCTGTTTACTGAAGAGGCTCAATATTGGCTTTGGTCTCAAAATCTTGAATGGCATTATTATTCCAAACCGCCACTCATCTCTGTCTTTAATAAAATAAGCACATCTATTTTTGGTATCACAGAAATTGGAGTCAGAATCAATGCAATCCTTCTGGGCCTCGGTACTTCTTGGATTGTATTCTTGTTTAGTGATTACCTCTATAAAAGTAAAAAAATAGCTTTTTGGGCAGCAATTCTTGTCATGTGTATGCCTTTTTGGATTTTGTTTTCAACTTTTCATTTGACGGATTCCGAGTTGGTTTTTTTTTGGACACTAAGTCTTTATTGGCTGTATAGAGGCTTGAAGGAACAAAAACGAACTTGGTGGATCTTAGCAGGTTTAGCTTCAAGTTTTGGCTTGATGGCCAAAAGTATTATGATAGTCATAGGTCCAATGGTCCTCGTCTATCTACTTTGGACTCGCCAATGGAATAAAAATAAATACTCATTTCTGCTTTTCTTGCTGTTAGGCGCTATTGGTTTCTTACCAGGTTTTATCTGGAATTGGCAAAATGATTTTATTACCTATCGCCATTTAGCTAGCTTGGGTGGAGTCTCAGGCTCGACAGAGGGTTTTCAGTTTCTTACCTGGATGGCTAGGCTAGGCGAGTATTTAGTAGGTCAGCTGGCAATGATTTCAGTATTTTTCATCCCTATTTTTTTCTACTCCGCCAAAAGTCTGAAGCTTACTCTGGATTCAAAAACATTCTTTATTCTTTTACCAGTCTTTTTCTCTTGGCTTGGGTTTGGGTTGTTGACAATTTTCAGTCACGTAGAAGTGAATTGGCCCGCTTTTGCCTATGTGACTTTACCAATCTTCATGAGTAAATGGATTTCAGAACAATCGTTCAAATGGGAAAAAGTGAGAAATGCAGGGATTGCATTTAGCCTAAGTCTTCCGCTGATTTTTTTTCTCCCTGGAGTTTTTCCCTTGAAAAATATTGAACTCATAAAAAGAATTGAGCGCAATTCATTTAAAAGACTTGCCGGTTACCTTGACTTGGGTGAAAGAATTGACTTCCTAAAAGATAGCCTTGTTATTGAACAACCTTTTATTTTCTCAGAAACTTATCATATGGCATCATCGCTTGCTTTTTATCTCGAAGATAATCCTCAGACTTACGCCATTAATATGGGAGCTCGGAAAAATCAATTTGATCTCTGGGAGGGGATAGAGAAGTATAAATGTGTACCCAAAAAAGCAATTTTTGTTAGTTGGAATTTAGATTCTCCCGATGAGGTGACTCAATTTGAGCAACTGCTTTACGAAGAAAACTTCGAAGTGAAGTTTAGAGGTGATTCGCTGAGAACAGCTAGAATCCAAGTCTTTGAAAATCTTTTGGATTACACTCCAGTCCGTTCGCATGCCTTTTGAATTATTTCTTCTCCAACCAAAAATAGATTTTCCCGTTTTTGAAAAGCAAACTTTCAAAGTCAGGACCTCCCGCTGCCAAGAGCAATTCGGGAATCGCCTTAGAATCCCAATTCACCGTTTTGGTAATGATTTGGTATTGGGATGTGTCTACCTTCTGTAGGAGTCTATCCTCGATAATAAAATTTGAAAATTGATTTAGCTGTTCTTCCCAACCTTCTTTTGGCAGATCAATCAAATTATAATTTAGCCCAAGCCCTATTCTGATTTTACTGCTTACATGAAGATTGCCGACAAAAGCGATCGGTTGATTTACTAAGATCTGATTTTCAGTTACAAACTGATGAATCTGTGTTCCTTGATCAGGAAGAGAAATCCTGTAAGTCACTGTAGAAGCAAAGTAGAAAAGAAGTAAAATACTGTAAGAAATAGCTTTGGGTAGTTTTTCATGAAAGAAAAATAGTCTGACCAAATAACTCAGCATCAAAAGTCCAAAAGCAATCTGAACCCAAATCCAGAATTCAAAAGTCATTCTGAGATTTAACCACAAGCTGAAAAGACTAACAACAAAATTTAAAACTAAAAAAACTGCCAAGGCAATTGTTAGCCCATTTTTCCGAATTTCGAATTTAGCTTCAATCAGAAACCACCCGATCCAAACGGCGATGACTGGTGCTACAGGAAGTAGATATCGTTCATAAAATTTACTTGTCAGCGCTCCCATTCCCAAAATGGCCAAAGTCCAGAATAATGCAAAAATGAAGAATGTCGGATTTTGACGCCAAATCTTTTGAAGCGTTTCTCTGCTTTTGTTCAAACCAAATAATATCCATGGGAGAAACATTAGATTCAGTAACAGAAACGCCAAAAGCCCATTTTGGAGTATCAAAAGATATTTAGAAGTGACACGTGTACCCACTTGATCGTGCAGGAAGCCATCCAAAAATGAAGGACCATGGATTTTCCACATAGCACCAAACCAAAAAAGTCCGATAAAAATGCTCACAACAATTGCAGGAAAATAAAGAATCGTTTTCCAATGGATTCGATTCCAAGGATTAAAAAGTAAAATTCCAAATCCTAAAGCGCCCAGTGCAGCAGCCGGAAGGCCTTTGACTTCAAAAGCTAGAGCCAAACTACTATATAGTATCCAGAGGTACTTTTTTGGGGCTTCATTGCCAAAGCGAATCAGGCCCGCAAAACCCACGGCGCTTGCAGTCATCGTCAATACAAGTAGCACATCCGGAATGGAACGGGTTGCAGAAAATATCAATACTGGATTGGCAGCCATAATCAAGGCTGAAATTCCGGCAATTTGACGATTAGCAAAAAGAGTCTTGGAGAGCAAATAAGTAAGACCTACAGTCGCGGCCCCTACAATAAGAAAGAAAAACCGCGAAGCAAAAGGTGTAACTCCAAAAAGTTTGAATCCTGCTAAAACCGTCCAATAAGTTAAAATAGGTTTCTTAAATCGCAGCTCTCCACTCCCCAGATAAGTGGTAAGGTAATCGCCGTTTTGAAGCATTTTCACTGCTGCATCGGTGTAGTACATTTCGTCTGGATAGTGCATATGAAAACTCAATGCAAAGGGTCCTACCAATACTGTAAATACAGCCATGACTACCCAAGGATTGATTTCGTAGGCTTTTTGATACATGCGGTAAAGGTAGGGCCAAAGGCATAAGAGTCCCCAAATTTTATTCTGCCCATGGGTAATTTTGCCTGAGGGAGTAAAAAGCCCTATTTTTGAGCAAATTTTAGCACATGGGCAAGCCACTATTATCCGTTGTCATTACCGTCTACAACGAGCAAGAAAATATCAAACCTCTTTTGGATCAAACCTATGCCGCCTTAACCGCGATCGATTATGAGGTGATTTTGATCGAGGATGGATCTACAGACGGAACTGTACCTGAAGTAAAAAAATATGCAAATGAGCGCACTAAGCTCATTATTTTTAATCGTAACTATGGACAGACCACAGCATTGGCTGCGGGCATAGATATGGCTACGGGTACTTTTATAGCTACCATGGATGGTGATCTGCAGAATGATCCCACAGATTTGCCGATGATGCTGAGCAAAGCGATTGATGAAGATTGGGATGTAGTAGCAGGTCGTCGTGCTAATCGGAAAGATGGTTTTGTCCTGAGAAAAATTCCCAGCAAAATCGCAAACTGGGTGATTCGAAATACTACAAAAGTTTACCTGAATGATTATGGCTGTACACTCCGGGTGTACAAAGCTGAAATCGCCCAAGGAATGGGACTATATGGTGAATTGCACCGATTCATTCCCGTACTGGCCAAGCAGCAAGGAGCTCGGATGACCGAAGTTGATGTCAAGCATCATCCACGAATCCATGGCGAGTCGAAATATGGTCTAAGCCGAACTTTTAAGGTAATGGCTGACTTAATTTTGATGCTCTTTTTTCAAAAATATTTTCAGCGACCTATTCATCTTTTTGGAGGGATCGGTCTGATGGCCTTTCTAATTGGTGTGCTGATCAACTTTTACCTTTTGATTCTGAAATTCATGGGTGAGGATATTTGGGGAAGACCAATCATGATCCTGGGATTTATTTTGCTTATCGGGGGGATACAATTTATCACTACAGGTATCATTGCTGAGATCATTGTCCGAACTTACTTTGAATCACAGAATAAAAAGACCTATACCGTAAAGTCGGTATTTGTGGGAGAGCAGTCAGCAGTCGGCAGTGGGTACATTTCAGTCACAAGTCAACAAGAGATAGAAAAGGAAAAGTCGAAGTGAGTCAATCTTCAAAGGGTTTGGTGAAGAAGTTCAAGATACTCTTAAAGCTAGGATTGACAGGAATTGCACTTTACCTGGTTTTCCAGAAGATTGATACGAAACAGTTATTGGAAATAGTCAAAACCATCCAATGGTTTTGGTTACTTCCTGCAGTTTTGCTTTTTATAGTCAGTAAAGTGTTTACCGCTTTTCGGCTGAATCAATATTTTAAAAATATCAGCCTTTACATCTCCGAAAGGCTGAATCTTAAACTTTACCTCATCGGGATGTTTTACAATCTTTTCCTTCCAGGCGGAATCGGCGGGGACGGCTATAAGGTATATCTTTTGAATAAGCATTTTAAAACTCCGATCAAAAAGCTGATCCAATCAGTGCTTTTGGACCGCCTTGGAGGTTTAGTAGCTATTGTTTTTCTACTTTTTGGCTTGTTTTTACTGGTAAATATTCAGATTGATTTTCTGGAAACTGAAGTCTGGAATAGCTTGATGATCGCAGGATTGATCTTGACGATCCCGGGCTTTTGGTTGTTGCAAAAGTATTTTTTTAATGACTTTCTTCCTTCCTTTTGGTCGGCAAATGCATGGTCTATGGCAGGGCAGCTTGCGCAATTAATCTGTGCTTGGTTTATTTTGCGGAGCCTTGGAATTACAGAAAATATCCTGGCCTATCAATTGGTCTTTCTGCTTTCCTCTATCGTGGCAGTTTTGCCCCTGACCATTGGTGGAGTAGGAGCGCGGGAATTGGTTTTTGTCTATGCGCATACGTATGCAGGGATCGAGGAAACTGCTGCAGTAGCTTTCAGCTTGATTTTTTTCTTAATCTCTGCCGGAGTTTCGCTGTCTGGCGCTTTGGCGAAGGTTGATTTTGAAAAAAAATAGCTAATTAGCTGAAATTCAATAGTAAATAAATGAATCATCCTTGCAGATTTAAAATAGAATTTTAAATCTGCAAGGATGATTAAACGCTTACTCTATTCTAAACTAGAAGAGCTGATGCCGGACTTTCCGGCAATAGGCATCTTGGGCTCCAGGCAGGTCGGAAAGACTACGCTTGCACAAAGCTTAGCAGATCACTTTAGTGGAGTATCGATTTACCTGGATTTGGAGAGTCCTTCTGACCGAGCGAAATTGGTGGAAGCAGAGCAATATTTCGATTTGAATGCTGGAAAGCTGATTATTTTAGATGAAATCCAGCGGATGCCCGATCTTTTCCCTTTACTCCTGGGACTGATTGATCGGAGGAGGAAGCAAGGCTTGCGATCTTGTCAATTTTTGATTCTAGGTTCGGCTTCTTTGGAGCTCATTCGGCAATCCTCCGAATCACTTGCTGGTAGAATCGCTTACGAAGAGCTTTCTGGATTTACGATTTTGGAGGTTGGAGATCAAGAAAATAGTCTTGAGAAGCTTTGGCTGCGTGGGGGATTTCCTGATGCCTTTTTGGCGGTATCAGATAAGGCAAGTATGACTTGGCGGCAAAATTTCATCACTACCTATCTGGAGCGGGATATCCCTCAGATTGCTCAGTTTGTCCCGTCAAATCGCCTGCGAAGGCTTTGGACCATGCTGGCACATGAGCAAGGACAATTGATTAATTTCTCCAAGTTTGGAGCAAGCTTGGATTTAAGTTCTCCAACGGTGAAATCTTATGTGGAAATGCTGGAAGATTTATTGTTGATCAGATCCATTCGACCTTTGATGAGTAATGTAGGCAAGCGACTGGTGAAAAGTACGAAAGTATATATCCGAGATTCTGGTTTGATCCATACATTGCTACAAATTACTACCCTAGATAACCTGCTCGCACATCCTGTAGCAGGCTTCAGTTGGGAAGGAATGGTGATCGAACAGCTGTTGTCGGTTTTACCAAAAAACGCAGATTTCGGTTTTTACCGGACTTCGGCATGAGCAGAGCTAGACTTGGTTCTTTAGTTGGTAAGTCAGTTGTGGGCAGTTGAGATTAGACGAACGCTTAATCCAAAACTCTCCAAGGGTTTTTTGATTGCTACAAAGGACATGAAAGCCACCCATCGGTTTTTTGTCTATGCAGGAAAAGAGCAATTTCCAATGGGTGAAAATACCCTGGTAATAGGATTGAGCGAATTAATGATAAAACTTCGGGAAGGCTTTTGAGGCCTTCCTTAGCTTTGATCGCTAGATGAGTCAATAATTCTATTTCATTGCCTATTTTTGCCTCAACCCAATTTCCAACGATGACCCGAGCCGAGCTTTTCTCCCAAATCCAGCAAAAATCTTCCTTTCTCTGCGTTGGCTTAGATCCTGATCTGGATAAGATTCCAGCCCATTTGCTTTCTGAGCCTGATCCGATTTTTAGCTTTTGTAAGGCAATTGTGGAGGCGACCGCAGACTTTACAGTAGCCTATAAGCCAAATATTGCATTCTTTGAAGCGCTTGGTTCAAAAGGATGGGAAAGTTTGCAGAAGGTCTTGGAGATCATTCCAAAAGATATCTTTACCATCGCTGATGCCAAGCGGGGCGATATCGGGAATACCTCGAGGCTTTATGCAAAAGCATTTTTTGAAACGATGAACTTTGATTCAATTACGGTGGCGCCTTATATGGGAGCAGATTCAGTTTCGCCCTTTTTGGAGTTTCAGAATAAATGGGTGATTCTCCTCGCTTTGACTTCAAATGTAGGGTCATCAGATTTTCAATTGATTTCTGACGCTCATGGGAAGCCGCTTTACCAGTCAGTTTTAGAAAAAAGTCAGGAATGGGGAAGTCCGGAAAACCTGATGTATGTAGTCGGTGCTACCCGTGGAGAACTCATCGGTGAAGTACGCAAAATTGCTCCTGAGCATTTTTTCTTGGTGCCGGGTGTAGGAGCACAGGGTGGAAGTCTTGCTGAAGTTGCCAAATACGGCATGAACTCGACCTGTGGCCTTCTGGTCAACTCTAGCCGTGGGATCATCTATGCTTCGTCGGGAAGAGACTTTGCACTAGCTGCTCGAATAGAAGCTCAAAAGCTGCAGGAAGAGATGAAGAGTCTTTTGGAAAAGTATTTAGTTAACCGTTGAGGTTTCTTCAACTTCGAATTTCCGGTAAATGATCAAATAAATAAGAATTAAATTTTTTGATATTTCACTCACCCAATTTTTTTATATTCCATAAACTTTTAACCTATAACCGCTTATGGTGTTTAGAGAAGATTTTTTACAACTCGTCTGGAAGTATCAATACTTCGACAAAAAGGACCTTCTAGGTACAAATGGGGAGACCATTCAGATCATTCAGGTGGGATTTCATAATCTCAGTGAAGGTCCTGATTTCAGAGATTCAGCAGTCGAAATCGATGGAATCACCTTTCATGGCCATTTGGAGGTGCATCGATTGGCTTCTGACTGGAATCAGCATGCACATGTAGGTGATCCTGCTTACAATTCAGTAGTGCTGCATGTGGTGTGGGAAAACGATCAGGTGGTCTATCGAAATGATGGTACGCCAATGCCTACGTTAGAATTAAAGGGAAAGATTTACCTTGAAATTTGGAGGAATTATGAACAAATGTTGGATTATAAAGCTGAATTACCCTGTGCTCATGGGGTGAAAGATGTCCCGGAAATTATTCGGTTTTCTACCTTGGAAAAAGCCTTAGTTGAGCGATTGCAGGAAAAATCAGAATTGATTCTTCAGATCTTGGACCAGACAAAAGGGGATTGGGAAGAAACCGCCTACCGCTGGCTTTTTAGTGCGTTTGGTTTTAAGACTAATTCCCAACCCATGCTAGAACTTGCAGAGCGGATTCCCTACAAAATACTTCTCAAGCATCGCAATCAACCCACAGTTTTAGAAGCGATTCTGTTTGGACAGGCTGGTCTATTGCCGGAACAGTCAGATGAACCCTATGTCCAACTTTTGATTCGGGAATATGAGTTTTACCAGAAAAAGTACAACTGGAAAGATTCGATGAAGCGGCAACATTGGACATTTATGAGCGTACGACCGACTAATTTTCCAAGTCTGAGAATTGCCCAACTCGTAGGTATCCTAGCTCAGGCGCCAAGTTTGTTACAAGCAGTGATGGAAGAGTCAAGAGATTTTGCAGCTTTCGGAAAACTGCTTCAAATTAATCCTGAAGATTATTGGAAGTATCATTATAGCTTTGGTAAGTCTAGTGAGAGAACTTCTTCAAAGGGAGTTTCCAAAACAGTGGTGCAGCTTTTGATTATCAATTTTGTGATCCCACTCTGGTTTGCCTATGGGCGATTTTTTCAACAGCCAGACTGGCAGGAACATTGTTTTGATTTACTGCAGGAGCTCTCTCCAGAGTCAAATTTTATCATCCGAAAGTTTGAGACCACTGGTTGGAAAGCCGAAAATGGTTTTGACTCTCAAGGGATGATCGGGCAGTTTAAGAATTACTGTCAACCCAAAAAATGTCTACAATGTAAAATTGCTCAAAATCTTATCAAGTCTAATTCCAAGAGTACTATTGGCTAAGCCCGTTAAAAGCCGTATTCTTGCGCTTTGAATCAAATAAAACTATGGAAAAACCAATAATTATATTCGGAGCTAAAGGAATTGCATACCCTGCATTAGAGATCTTTAACAGCAATAATGTAGTTGTATTTGGGTTTTTGGAGGAAGATGAGAAACTTCATGGGACTGAGATCAACACAGTTACGGTATTGGGAAATACAGAGGATGAGGGTTTCCTTAAGTTGATTGGGCAGAAAGCGGAGGCATTTGTGGCTGTAGATGATACCAAATATCGTAAATTCTTGGTGGAAATGCTGCAGGAGAACCGTAAGGTGCAGCCTGTAAATGCGATACACCAAACTGCCTATATTTCTACTGATGCTACCATTGGCCATGGCAATTTCATCAATGCAAAAGTGAATATAGGAACAGCCGCAACGATTGGAAGCCATTGTATCTTACACTCTGGTGCCATCATTGACCATAATGCCAAGCTTGGAGATTTTGTTCAGGTGGGTGCAGGGTCTATAATTAATGCTGAGGTAACTATCGAAGATGGGGCTTTTATTGGGAGTGGAGTCACTATTATCTCAGGGGTGACGATTGGCAAAAATTCTCGAGTAGGGGCTGGATCCGTGGTGATCTCTACAGTGAGTAATGGTGAAACGGTATTTGGAAACCCAGCCGCTAAAGTAAAATAAAAATCAAGAATAAGGATTTTCGATAGACAGAATTAGGTGTGGGGCCAGATTTTTCAAAGTATAAACTCCACATTCAATAGCATATCTCTTAAATTCCAATCAAACTCTGCCGAAGTAGGGCTTAGGCTATGCAAAAAAAAGACTATCAAATCCTACTCTACTATTGCTATGCTACGATCAATAATCCGGAGGCATATCGTCGCGAACATCATCTTTTTTGTGTCCAAAATAATGTCAGAGGAAGGGTTATCGTTTCAGAGGAAGGTCTTAATGGTACAGTATCTGGTCTAGTGGATGACTGTCAAAAGTATATGGATTATATCCACTCGGATAATCGATTTACAAATACAGATTTCAAAATTGAAGCTTTTAACGCTCATGCGTTTACCAAAACTTATGTGCGGTATAAGCCAGAGATAGTTCATTCAGCTCTTCGTCATCTGAATCCAAATGTGAAAACAGGAAAGCATTTGCAACCTGAGGAATTCAAGAAATTGAAAGATCATGAAGATGTTGTTATTCTGGACGTCCGATCCAATCATGAGCATGAGCTCGGACATTTCAAAAATGCGATCACACTCGATATCAATAACTTTAGAGACTTTCCTGCAAAAGTAAAAGCGCTCGAGTATCTCAAAAACAAGAAAGTACTGACCTATTGCACAGGTGGAGTCAAATGTGAAAAAGCCTCTGCATTTCTATTGGAGCAGGGTTTTGAAGATGTATACCAATTACATGGTGGAATTATCAAGTACGGTATGGAGGTAGGAGGGGAAGATTTTGAAGGTAAATGTTACGTATTTGATAACCGGATCGCACTAGAGGTAAATACCGTAAATCCAACTATGATTTCCACTTGTCATGTATGTGGAACGTATTCAGATCGTATGGTGAACTGCGCCGATGCAACTTGTAATGCTCACTTGGCGATGTGTGATGAATGTGGATGGAAAATGGAAGGAGCTTGCTCAGAAGTCTGTAAGGAGAATCCCAAAAAGCGTGCTTATGATGGTTCTGGATACTACAAGAGGAAATCCAACAGATATATTCATTACAATTCGTCTGATTGTGAAAATAATAAAGCAGAAATTTTAAACTACTAGCCTGTGCGTAAAATTATCCCTGAAACAGAACTAATCCTTAATTCGGATGGATCGGTTTATCATTTGCAGTTACTGCCAGAACATCTGGCTTCGACTGTTTTCACAGTAGGTGACCCGGATCGTGTCCCATTAGTTTCACGGTTATTTGATTCTGTTGAATTTAGGACTGCCAAGAGAGAATTTATTACGCATACTGGATTTATTGGTAAAAAGAGAGTTACTGTAATGAGTACTGGTATGGGTACTGATAATATAGAAATTCTGATGACTGAGCTAGATGCTTTGGTGAACATAGATTTGTCAACGCGTCAAGTGAAAGAAGTGAAAAAATGTCTCCAAGTGATTCGCTTAGGTACTTCAGGAGCTTTACAGGCTGACATTCCGGTAGGTTCACTACTAGCTTCGAAAAAAGCGATTGGGCTTGATAGTCTTTTTCAATTTTATCCAGATCTACTGGGTGATCAGGCTTTTGCTAGTGAAGTACAAGCCGTTTTAGGTCTAGCTCTAAGGCCTTATGAGGCAAATGCCTCTAGCGATTTATTAGATCAGTTGCCTGAATCATTCCTCCATGGTGTCACACTAACTGCACCGGGATTTTATGCTCCGCAGGGAAGAGAAGTCCGATTAAAGCCACGGATTGCTGGAATGATGGATAAGCTGGCAAGTCTGAATTTTTCAGGGGAAAGACTCACAAATTTTGAGATGGAAACTGCAGGATATTATGGATTGGGGGAACTTCTGGGCCATAAAATGCTAAGCTTGAATGCTATAGTAGCAAATCGAGTGACTCAGGAGTTTGATAAAAAGGCTGAAAAAACTATGGAAAGACTTATCCACACAGCTCTTGAAATTTACTGTTGAAAGGTCATTCTTCTTTTGATGCAGGCAGATTATGTGAATTCCTGACTGCGAAATCCATTGTAAAATCTTTCAAATCTTTAGAATCCATAGTTTGAATAAGTTCAGACATAAGTTCTGCATATTCTTGCTTGCAGACATAGATTCCAAACGATGATTCTTTCTGGTTGACTAAAAACAAACGAGTACTTCCGAAATATTTGACGATATCTGACCAAAATCCCAAACGAGTAATTCGTCTTGGTTTATTTTCGTTTGGATAATTTTAAAATTACCTCCTGAACAAGCGATTTTTATGGCTTTTGCAAAAAATTTATAACCAAATCTACGCTATCAGTTAGTGCAGATCAATACGTAGAAATACGTTGTTTTTTAAAATCAAGGATTTTACGATCTATTCGATACTGAATTTGATCTGTTGGGCCCAAATCACCAGGGAATTATGTTTTTATCCAACTGTAATTTGGCGATCATATTGCTTCGATACTTTTCAATCGTTTGCTCTGAGATAAAGAGTATAGCTACAATTTATTCGGTAGATAATCCCTGGGATACCAATCGTAGAATTTTGATTTCCGAAGGTGTAAGAGTGTAATCAGCTGCTTCCGACTGATTGATATTCATATCCTTGAATAGCTGTTCACTAAAAAATTGTTCATCGGCTAGCACCGTGGTAATTGCTTTAGATAAAACATCCAATGCAAAATCTTTAAGAATATATCGGGAGAGGTTTAGGTCTTTCGCTTGGTAATAAAGGTAGATTTCCTTTGCAGTGTCAGTAAAATTATTTTGGTAGCGCTGCCTTCAGATTTACAGCGCGCATCGACCTCTATTCCGGTTAATTTTGGCATTTCTAAATCTAAGATTACTAGATCAGGTTTTACTTCGAGGATTTGCTTTAAGTCATCCTTTCTGTTACTCGCCTGTAGAATAGTTTGGAATCCGATATCTTTCAGAAAATCATATAATACTTTGATTATAATTGGTTTATCATCAGCTATTAGGATCTTCAGATTATTGGTTGGTATTAGCGATAAAGCTGAGGGTTGCCCCTTTTCGACTTGATCATCCAGCTCTGCTTTAGCTGCAGCACTTTTGTAATGCGCTGGGTGATTGAAAAATAGGATTGAGTACTTAGCCAGTGAATCATATTGATCTTCTGCTAGGCTAAGCCTTAGCACTAGCCCGGTGCTACTGTTTTTTTATCAAGTTGGTAATGAGTGGAGGAAAGTAGTCTGCGATCAGTTTCAACAGTCTCTGCAAACCCATGATGTATTAATAAGATCCCAAACAGAAGGGTCAGTACTAATTTTTTTAAGGTGAGCGAGTTTTTCAAATTGCCATTTTTATCTTTTTACCTGCCAAAACCTAAAATATTTCTAAGTACCGTCCGCTTAACTTCACACCTATTTTTCTATCCTAAAATTGTACCGACTGGCAAAAAATCGCTGATTTAATAAACATAAAGAATGCTTAAAACGTTAGTAATTCACTGGGCTTATGCGTTTTACCGGGTTGCCACGGTTCAGCTTGTCATTTTATAGCACCCGGAAAAAATCCAGGTTTTATATGTTTAAGTATTCTTTACTCTTTTTTTTAATCCTCATTTGTTTCCAATCAGTTGCCCAAGAAGTCAAAATCAAAGGTAAAGTCAAGGGCGGGAGCGATGCTCCCCTAGAATTCACCAACATCGCATTATTGAACGTTCAGGATTCTTCCTTGGCAACGGGAGTGATTAGTGATATGGATGGGAATTTTGAGTTTTCTTCAGAACCAGGAGACTATATCCTCCGCGTGGGGTTTATCGGATACTTGGAATTTTTTGAAAACATCAAATTAGGACAGCGGTCATCAGTTAACCTAGGTACAATCATTCTGGAAAAAGATGCTCAAAACCTTCAGGAAGTAGTTGTAGAAGGGGTCGCCTCCATGTTTGAATCAGGAATAGACAAGCGGATCTATAATGTGGAAAACAGTATTGTTGCAGAAGGGGCAACGGCCTCAGAATTGCTCAGTACGTTGCCGTCGATACAAGTAGACGAGGAGGGAGGTATCACAATGCGCGGCAGTGGAAGTATTCTTATCTATATCAATGGGCGACCATCAAATCTCTCCGGAGACGATGCTGAAAGTATATTATCCCAGTTTCCTGCAAACAGCATCAAGACTGTCGAGCTGATCACTAATCCATCCTCAAGATATGATGCTTCTGGAGTAGGGGGAATTATTAACATTGTCCTGAAGAAAAATAAGAAAACGGGATTCAATGGCCAAGTAAATGCATCTATAGGAACCAGAGATAAATATCAAGCTGGTATCAACCTGAACTACGGAACTGAGAAGGCGAATTATTATGCTTCATACAATTGGCAGGATCGTCGCCAAATCGAAAAAGGGGAAGGAATTCGAACTACAAATATTCCTGGTTTTTCACCGACTTTAGATCAAGACCAGAATGGCGAAGAGATTGAAACGACACATTTGGTCAGAGCAGGAGTAGATTACAATGTTACTGATAAGGCAATTTTAGGCGTTTATTTCCAGGGAAATTTTGATGATGAGTTTGAGTTTGAGGATGTAAATCAACGGAACATCAGCGCTGGTGAAACTTTGGACTCTTCTTTTGTGAGAAGAAATGAGGAATTCAGTAAAAGTGCAAACTATGAGTCTGGGATCAATTATACTTGGCAAATAGATAGTTTGGGCCAGAGGCTTTATGGATCCTTGTCTTATTCATACGATAATCGAAATCAGACGGAATTTTACAACCAAAATTTTTTCTTCTCAGACGGTACTTCTGCTCCCAACAAGCGATTGATCCAAGTCAATGATCGCCCGCGTAGCAGTAATTTTTATATTGGGCAGTTAGATTACGAACGTCCAGTACTGAATGGAGCAAAAATCGAAACTGGACTAAAGGCAACTATTGGCACCTGGGAACGGGGACAGTCATTTTCGCAAGGAGATCAATTCACAGACTTTGAGCCAATACCAATTGATACCTTGTCAGATGTATTCAATTTTAGTGAAGAAGTCTATGCCGGATATTTCAGTTTTACTCAGAAAAAAGATGCTTTTGGCTATCAGTTTGGCCTTCGTGCTGAATATACGGAGACACTGGGTGAGACCGAACGAGACCAAGATCAAATTCCAAATAACTACTTCAACCTATTTCCGAGCGCATTTTTAAGCTATACTTTAGGTACAGAAAATGAATTAACGCTTAACTACAGTAGAAGAATCAGCAGACCGAGTATTTGGGATTTAGCTCCCATATACCGAGTTCGAGATCAATATAATCTCAGCATTGGAAATCCTTACCTTCAGCCTGAATTTACCGATAGCTATGAACTTGGCTACATGAAAGGTTGGGAAAAATACCTGTTGAATGCTACTGTATATCACCGCTACAGTACTGATGTAGAAACTCGAATTACGACTATTACAGCTGATAACGTTGCAATTCAAAAGCGTCAAAATGCAGATACACGTATCAGTACAGGTTTTGAATTAATCAATCAAGTCCAAGCTTCAAACAATGTTGACCTTACCTTGACTGGGAATTTTTTTTACTCTAAGGTAAATGGAGAAAATATTGAATCAGGATTTACAAATGAGAATTTCAGCTGGACGGTGAGTTTGTTGAGCAATATTATTATTCCGGATTGGTTTAGTGTTCAGCTTCAGGGAAATTACAGAGGTCCAATCGTATTGCCACAAGGTCAGATCGAACCACAGTCGAGTTTGAATATTGGTTTACGGCGAGATATTTTAGATGACAAGGCCACAGTAAGTTTCAATGTGAGTGACATATTCAATACTCGGAATTTCAGAATCACGACAGAAGATGCAAGATTCACCCAAACCAGAAAATTTCAACGAGAAACCCGAATTGCAACTTTATCATTCACTTACAGATTTGGAATTTTTAAAGATAAGGGACAAGATCAGAGTCGCCGTGAAGGCAACTCGGGTGGGGATGATTTCTGATACTAAGAGGCTGATCAATTGATCAGCCTTCTTTATTTTAGGCATAAGTGAACTCACTGAATATTGCCAAACTACCTTGCCCTGTACCATTGAAGAATTTGATGTATATCTCAGCCAAAAAATACTGTGGGAAGAAGATTTTTAAAGTTTGCAATCACTTCAAATGGTTAACAAACTGAATGAATAGCTACCTTGGAAACTGTATGCTAAAAGCAAAAAATTCTATGAAAATAATCAGCAATCTTGGCTTTCTATTGCTTTTCCTGACTTCTCCACTCATCGCTCAGGATATGGAAGAGAAGAAAAGCTTTGAAGTAAGAGAACCCCAACGATTTGAAAGTACTCACTTGGGGACCTTTGGCGGACAAAAAATCACATATAAGGCGATTTTATCCGAGACCTTTTTGAAAAACTCCAGTGCTCAGGTCACGGCTGCGCTTTGGTCAACTGCTTATGTGAAAGAAGGAGCGAATATTTCTAATCGACCTGTCCTGTTTGTATTCAATGGTGGGCCGGGTTCGGCATCGATCTGGCTGCATGTTGGTTTTTTTGGACCTAAAGTGGTAAAGGTAGATTCCCAAGGGAAGGTCGATGATGGCGCAGCTCCTTATCAGTTTGTGGAAAATAATCAGGCGCTTCTTGACTTGACTGATTTGGTTTTTGTAGATCCGATTGGAACAGGGTTTAGCCAAGTTTTAGGAAAAGGCGAAAATAAGGATTACTGGGGATTGACTGAAGATGCCAATTCGATTGCTCAGTTTATGAAACTTTGGGTGACTGAAAACGGAAGATGGCAAGCACCGAAATTTATAGCAGGAGAAAGTTATGGCACTACTCGAGCTGCAAAAGTCGCTGAGGTACTCGAAGGCGGTGGGAATCCTATGGCTTTGAATGGGATTATCCTGATTTCTCAGGCCTTGGACTACGCAGGCTCATCTTCATCGCCTGATAACTTAACCTCATTCTTTACCTATTTGCCTTCGCAAGCAGCTACCGCTTGGTACCATGGCAAAGCTGGCAAAGGAAAAACTTTGGAGGATTTCACCCAAGAAGCTCGGGACTTCGCATATGGAGAATATTTGGAAGCCTTGTTTCAGGGTGAAAAACAAAGTCAGACCGAAAAAGAAGCCATAGCCACAAAATTGGCCTATTTCACTGGCTTGGATAAATCTTACATTCTTAGATCTAACAATCAAATCCTGATGTACCGCTTCAAAAAGGAATTACTTCGAGCGGAAGGAAAAGCTATTGGAACCTTAGATGGGAGATTTTTGGCTAAGGAAACTGATCTGGTAGCTGAAGGTCCTGTACTTGGGGATGCCAGTAGCTACATGACTGAGACTGCTTATACTGCAGTATTCAATAACTATCTCTATACTGATCTGAAAGTAAAAATGGATCGCCCCTACTTAGGTTCAGCAGTGGGAATGGGCGGCTCTTGGAATTGGAAGCCAGTGCCTGATGGGGCATATTGGGAACCGAGCTATGTCAGTACTGCTAGATCACTGAGTGAGGTGATGCATCGCAATACAGCTTTGAAAGTCATGGTTGCCAATGGCTATTATGATTTGATTACGCCATTTTTCGATTCTGAATTTACGTTTGCAAGACATGACTTTCCCCAAGAGCGAATTGAGATGAATTATTATGAGGCCGGTCACATGATGTATAACAGGCAAGAAGACTTTGACGCCTTGGCAAAAGATATTCGGACGTTTCTGGAAAAACTTGTCAGATAATGTAGATTTACTTCCAAAAGTTATTACTTTATAATTACAAACTGTTATTAATTATCGAAGCCTCAATCATCAAAATCGGAAATTCTAAAGGGCTCATACTATCAAAGATGATCATTGAAAAATATGATTTAGGGGAAAAGGTAGAAGTGATTCTCGAAGAGGATCAAATCGTGCTTAGACCTATTCAGAATGTGAGGGATGGCTGGGGATCGGCTTTTGTAAAAATGAGAGCCGCTGGCGATGATAAGCTTTTGATGGATGATTTCACAGATGAAGATCATCCTGAAGAATGGAAATAAGTCAATATCGGATTGTCTTGGTCAATCTTGACCCGACCATTGGGAGCGAAATAAAGAAAGTGAGATCTTGCGTGATTATTTCTCCTGATGAGATGAATCAACAGTTGAATACGATTATAGTGGCTCCAGTGACTACTAACCTTTTGAAGTATCCTTCAAGAGTCGCAGTTTTTCATACCGGTAAAAAAGGAATGATTGCCATTGATCAAATCACAACGATTGACAAAGTTCGGATTTTAAAATTTTTTGAGATGCTCAGTAAGTCTGAAATTCAAAAATGTAAATCTGTCATTAAGGAAACTTTTGTGGATTGATTTGCCTTTATTTTTCAGTCCCATATTTATTACTAAATCAAACTATGCAAAGACCCGATTTCAATGTCGAAGAAGTAACTAAAATTATCCGTGGACGCCGCTCCATGTTTGTTTCCCAATTCAAAGAGAATGATCCTATTGATGATTCTATCATTGAGGAAATGCTTGAAAATGCGCGCTGGGCACCGACTCATAAGCTGACTCAGCCTTGGCAATTTATTGTCTATACGGGTGCTGGCTTGAAGACTTTTGGCCAATATCAGGCTGATATGTATAAGATGCGTGCTGAGAAAAATGGTACACCTTTTTCGCAGGTGACCTTTCAGAAATTTATTGATAGCCCTCAGAAAGCATCACATATCATTGCGATTTTGATGAAAAGATCAGAAGGAATTCCTTTGATGGAGGAGATTTCAGCCACTGCGATGGCTGTTCAAAATATGTATTTGACTGCTTCAGCTCATGGTCTCGCAGCCTATTGGGGAACTGGCGGACCAACGTTTTGGCCTGAAGCCAGAGAAGATTTTGGTCTTCAGGGTGAGGATATTCTGATGGGATTCTTCTATATCGCCAAACCTGCTTCAGATAATTGGCCGGAAGGGAAAAGAGAATCCATGGATGAAAAAATAGCGTGGATCAGAGAGTAATCACATAAAAAAAGCGACAATCAATTGTCGCTTTTTTTATGTGATTTACTTTGGAAGGTCACATATGCAGGGTTTTCCACTCCATGTGCTCTCAGGTAAGCTAAAGCACTTGCCCACGATGGTGTTGTAATCGATCAAATATGCCATAGCTTCATTTAAAGAGGCTTAATTTTCAAATTCATCTTGAATTTCTTTGTCTTGTGCTGCATTTGAGTGAAGCCATTATCTTGACACACTAATTATAGAATTTTGCCACGTAATCTGCTAATTGGGCGTTAGTGGAAATTTTAATATCAACGCTAAATGCAGCTTCTCTGCCAATCCAGTAGCTTTGAGAAATTAATGTGATTGCAGAACTGATGTGATGAATCTGCTCTTTAAATGATCTTGCGGCTGGATTGATCTTACAGTCCATGTATGAATCTGGTATTTTATATGAAACATTACACGTTAACTACTGGTTTTCCGACTAGCTACTCATGAATTATTCTCTAGAAGTTTCAGGTATTACTTGGGTACTTGCTATGAAGTAAATTCACGGTGAAATGCTAAAGGAAAAAAACTTGACTAAATTTTTCACCTTGTTTTGGGCTTGGTTCACTGGTAAAAATTCATCGTTGTCTAATGAAATCAAACCGACTATCTAATTTTTAAGTTATGAGAAAAGCTATTTATTTGGTCTTGTCCCTTCCATTGTTTGCTTCATGTGAACAGAATTTCTTGCCAAAACCACAAGGGTATAATCGAATTGATCTGCCAACACATTCATTTTTGAAGTTAGCGGAAGGGTATCCATACACACTTGATTATTCTGAATATGCTCAAGTGGAAAAAGACTCATTTAATCTTACAGAGGATACTTGGATTAATTTAAACTATGCTGATTTTGGGGCCAAAGTTCATTTGACTTATAAAAGTATCGATGGAGAAAACATCGATTTCAAATCACTTTCTGAAGATGCTTTTAAGCTTACTGCCAAGCATCAAAAAATGGCTTATGGAATCGAAGAAGCTATTTTGGTCACACCGGAAGGTTATGTTGCAGTGGTAGCAGAATTAGAGGGGGAGGTACCTACCCAGTTCCAGTTTTTTGTAACGGACTCTACGCAACATTTTTTGAGGGGGGCACTCTATTTCAATACTGCAATGAAAAATGATTCCCTTGCTCCAGTAATTGAATACATCAAGGTGGACATGGCCCACCTGATGAATTCAGTTAAATTTTTAGATTAATTCAGATTTTTCCAAGAACGGATAATCACCACGCCTCCTGCAAGTGCTATAACTCCTGCGATTGACCCACCAAGCATATTTCCATAAATGAAAAACCCTGCAGAGAAAAGCGCGGCATAAACCATCGCAGAGCCGATCATCATCAGCCCAATTTCCTTTGGAAGTTGACCAATAACTTGCTTTTCATTAGGATAGCGATCAAGAACTTTTTTCCATCCAAATGCTGCCGGAGTTACTTTACGATAGAAGCTCAAAAGTACTTCATCCTTCTCCGGTTGAGTTAAAAATGTCACCAAAAGCCATCCGACGGTTGTTATAGAGACACTGTAAATAAGCTTGAGATATGTCTGGTTTTCGGGAATCATAATCCAATTTACTTTTGGATTAATAAGTTCAAAGAAAATCGCCACTACGAATGAAATGGCCATTGCAGAGATCTCAGTGTATACATTGATTCGCCACCAAAACCATCTCAAGATAAAGATTAAGCCCGTCCCTGCTCCGATTTGAAGTAAAATGTTGAATGCATCTAAAGCACTTGAAAGTGCTAAAGCCAGCACCGCCGATAGCACCATCAAGCCTACAGTTGAGATTCTTCCCACAGCCACCAGTTGTTTGTCTGTAGCTTCTGGCTTCAAAAATCTCAGATAAAAGTCATTTACAATGTAGGAAGATCCCCAGTTCAAATGAGTAGAAAGCGTGGACATCACCGCTGCGATCAAGGAAGCCAAAACGATTCCGATCAAGCCAGTTGGCAAGAAAGTCAGCATTGCTGAATAGGCTAAGTCATCGCCTAGCTTATCAGCTGGGATCTCCGGAAATGCAGCTGAGATGTCAGAAACATTTGGAAAGACAATCAAGGACGCCAAAGCAATTAAAATCCATGGCCAAGGTCGTACTGCATAATGCACTATATTAAAAAAGAGAGTTGCACCGATGGCATTCTTTTCATCTTTGGCCGCAAGCATACGCTGTGCAATGTAACCTCCGCCTCCTGGCTCAGCACCTGGATACCATGTAGCCCACCACTGAATAGCGATCGGCATCAGAAATAAGGGAATATACGCATTTGGGTCTGAAAAGTCAGGAAGGAAGTCAAGTTTTCCTGCCACGTTATCGTGGGTCAACAAATTTTCCAAGGAACCAATTTGAGGTAGATCCAGGATGTAATACGCTGCGGCAAAAGCGCCAAACATTGCAATGAAAAATTGAAAAAAGTCAGTTAACAGCACTCCTTTCAAACCTCCCAAAGAGCTGTAAATCACAGTGACAACCGAAGTAATGAGCAAAGTCTCATAGGGCTTTAGACCTAGCATCACTCCGCCTATTTTGATGGCTGCCAGCGATACTGTGGCCATGATCACCACATTAAAGAAGACTCCTAAATAAATCGCACGGAATGCCCTAAGAAAGGCCGCTCCCTTTCCTGAGTATCGAAGTTCATAAAACTCCAAATCCGTAGTGACTTCAGATCTACGCCAAAGTTTTGCATAAACAAAGACAGTCAACATTCCAGTCAAGAGGAAAGCCCACCAAGCCCAGTTGCCTGCCACACCATTCTTTCGTACGATATCAGTAACCAAATTAGGCGTATCGGCAGAGAAAGTGGTCGCTACCATCGAAACTCCCAATAGCCACCAAGGCATATTTCGGCCTGATAGGAAAAACTCTTTTGCAGAGGTTCCTGCTTTCTTGGAAGTAAATACACCGATCAGCAAAGAAATGATAAAGAATGCAACAATGATTGCCCAATCAATTCCAGTAATATTCATAGGGGGTGGTTTTATTTTATTCGGGCCAAATAACAAAAAAATTGCTAATTGTACCTTAGCTTATCTAATAAATTTTAAAAACATGACTTAAATTTGATTCTATAAAATCATACTTATAAAAGATAGTAAGAGCTTTGTTTTTTGTCTTATGAATTAAAAATCTGAGTAGTTTTGGAAATGGATAGAACTGATATCCTTGAGTTGATCAAACAGTTTCATGTAGAGGGAACAGAAGAAGTTAGATTTGAAAAGTTTGGGGCTGGGTTAATCCATCAGACATTCTTGATCGAGTTTGGTAAGCACAAATTTATACTTCAAGGCTTCAACTCACACGTTTTTAAATTTCCGGAACGGATCAACGGTAATCTTACGCTTCTTAGCCGACTAGGTGATTTGACACAACTGCCATTCCAGCTTCCGCTTCCTGTCCTAAATCGACAGGGGTCTGGAATAGTAGTGTTTCAAGGAAGTCTATATAGATTATTTGACTTTGTTGAAGGCAAGACACTGCAACAGATTAACGATCCAAATCAAGCAATCTTAGCAGCAGCGGCCTATGCGCTTTTTTCCAGATGGGCAGATAGTTTTCCCTTAGATCAGTTTGCCCAAACTATTCCTAATTTCCATCGACTAGATATCCGGTTTGATCGACTGGAAGAAGTGGCAAAACTTGTCCAAAATTTAAGTGCTGCCGAAACCCAAATTTTAGACTTTTACCTTGCGCAGAAGCAACTCGTGGGAACTTATCTAACTACCATACATGAGATTCCGCAACGGATCACGCACAATGATACCAAAATAAACAACCTAATCTTTTCACATGATCTCTCAAAAGTAGTTGCAGTAATTGACTTGGATACCATCATGCCGGGTTATTTGCTTTACGACTTTGGAGATTTAGTGCGAACTGTAGCCAGTGCAGCCGAAGAGATGAGCCAGGATTGGATCAGTCAAAAATTACTGGTTTCAACCTTTGAGAAATTACTCACTGGATACTGGGCGGGGGCAGGCGACTGGATGGGTCAAAAAGAAGCTAAATCTCTGCTGATTGGCGGTGAGGTGATGACTTGCTTGATGGGAATTCGTTTTTTCACTGATCATTTGGAGGGCAATGTGTATTATCAAGTTGCCTATCCCGAGCAGAACTTCCATCGCGCAAAAAATCAAATGATTTTGCTCCAAAGCTTGCAGTCCCACCGAACTGATTTGGGACTTATATTTTCTAATATTACAGGGATTTCGACTGAATCTTGACAATTCAAGACATTTCTATTGTCTATTGAGAAGACTCGCGCTAATTTGCTTCATTACTAAAAATCACATTACTTGGCAGGCTTTTTCGACACTAAAATTGAATTTCTCAAAAACGTAGGCCCGCAGAAGGCGGCGATGCTGAATAAGGAGTTGAATATATTCACTTACGGTGAATTACTCCAACATTATCCATTTCGGTATGAAGACCGGACGAAATTTTTCAAAATAAGAGAACTTTCTCCAGAGTTGGAAAATGTGCAAATCATTGCTAAAATCCAGAAGGTTGAGCTGATATCCATGGGGAATAAAAACCGATTGGTGGCTCAAGTGGCAGATGAAACTGGTGAGATGGAGCTCACTTGGTTTAAAGGAATTCAGTGGGTTCAAAAGAAATTACCAATCGGTGGAGTTTTCATCTTTTTAGGAAAACCTGCACTCTTTGGAAGAAAATGGAGCATTGCACATCCAGAAATGGAGCCTATGACAGTTACGAATGAACAGCGGAACAATTTCCAGCCGATTTATTCCACGACAGAAAAACTCCGAAATAAATTTTTGGATTCTCGTGGCATTTCCAAGATCATGGAAGGATTGGTACTGGGAAGTTTGCCCCATATCCAAGAGACGATTCCCGATGCCATCCGAGATCAATATCAATTGATCGATCGACAAGAAGCAATTAAGCAAATCCATTTCCCTGCCGAGCCTAATCTGCTGCAGCGAGCCAGAATGCGATTGAAGTTCGAAGAATTTTTTTATCTACAGCTTCGCCTTCTCAAAATGAAAGTGACACGTACTGAAAAGTACATGGGACAAGTCTTAGGGAAGACGGAACTATTGACTGAATTTTATAATAATCATATTCCATTTGAATTGACAGGTGCGCAAAAGCGTGTAATCCGTGAATCTTTCAAGGATTTGAAGTCTGGAAAGCAAATGAATCGCTTGATCCAAGGTGATGTGGGAAGTGGTAAGACGATGGTGGCTTTTATATGTGCTTTGATTGCGATCAGCTCGGGAGCCCAGACTTGCCTGATGGCACCAACGGAGATCCTTGCAAATCAGCATTACGAAGGATTAAAGGAGTTTTCAGATATGATGGGGATCAAGATCGCTTTGCTTACAGGATCCTCAAAGAAGGCCCAGCGAAAAGTGATCCATGAGGATCTGCTTTCGGGGGAACTCAAAATCCTGATCGGTACACATGCACTTTTGGAAGATATCGTACAGTTCAAAAACTTGGGACTGGCGATTGTAGATGAGCAACATCGATTTGGGGTGGCGCAGCGGGCGAAGCTCTGGGCAAAAAATGAGGCCTTTATTCCGCATGTATTGGTCATGACTGCTACGCCGATTCCACGAACTTTGGCGATGACGCTGTATGGTGATCTGGACATATCGGTTATTGATGAGCTTCCGGCAGGGCGGAAACCTATTCAAACGGTGCATCGCTTTGATAAGGATCGCTTAAAAGTCTTCGGCTTCATCAATGAAGAAGTCAAAAAAGGCAGACAGGTGTATATCGTCTATCCATTGATCGAAGAGTCCAAGACATTGGATCTGAAAAATGTGATTGATGGATTTGAAAGTATCACCCGAGCTTTCCCAAACTATCCAGTCAGCATCCTGAATGGCGATATGAAAGCAGCTGCCAAAGACTACGAAATGAAGCGTTTTATCAAGGGTGAAACTAAAATCATGGTGGCTACTACTGTAATCGAAGTTGGAGTCAATGTGCCAAATGCCTCCG